>Ga0160422_10000369_pt1 | contig 27003 bp, 24 predicted proteins | sample Fk160mmetaG_FD_108192 | JGI IMG/M metagenome (GOLD analysis project Ga0160422, IMG submission 108192) | Marine microbial communities from the Central Pacific Ocean - Fk160115 60m metaG | ecosystem: Environmental > Aquatic > Marine > Oceanic > Photic zone | place: The Central Pacific Ocean...
ATTAAAATTTTGGATATATTTTCAAGAAACAACCAAGATCTGTACGTCTGCTACATTGGTTCCAGTTGCCCCAGTATGCACTAGATCATCGGATATTTTTAAAGCAGCATTACTATTATTTTCTCTCAAAAAGTCGTCAGTTTTATAACCTCTTTTCAGAATTCGTGCGCAGGTTTCTTGATCAATAATAGCTCCAGCAGCCTCAGTTGGACCATCCCGTCCGTCCGTACCAGCTGAGAGGAAGGCCCATGATTTATCAATAGGAGACTCATAAGCTAATTTAGCAACAATAAGGGCAAGTTCCTGATTGCGTCCGCCCAGGCCATTCCCCTTGATTCTAACAGTAGTTTCTCCACCCCACACTATAGCAGTAGGTTGGTCATTCCCCTCAACTTGCTTAAGTTTTCGAAAGATTATGGTGGCAGCTTCACTTACATCTCCAACCAGTGGCTCGTCCTCAAGAAAAGTTAAAAAATCATTTGCTAATGTTTCTGCAGATGCGCGAATACTCTCTCTGTTATCACCTATTAAAAAATTAACAGCGTTTTGTCCTTGCCGTTTGGATTTTCCCGCCATTAGAAACTTTTTTATATTTTCAGGTATTAAATTCAACAAATTGTTTTCAGCGAGAATTTCTAGAGCGCTTTCCGTTGTACCCAATGGGCTCACTGTAGGTCCACTAGCGATTACACGCAGATCATTTTCAATAACATCTGAAAGAATATAGCTTGTTACGGGAGCCGGATCAGCATAATTCAGCAGGCCACCACCTTTTAACTTTGAAACTTGCTGCCTTATATGATTCATTTCATCAATGTTTAATCCATTGCTTAACAAAATTTTATTCAGAGCTATTTTATCTTCCAGGGTTACACCATCAACAGGCGCCGGCATCAGAGCTGATCCCCCCCCGGAAATAAGGAAAAGTACTTGGTCATTTTTATTAGTTTGCTCTAATGCAGACATCACTTGTTTAGCGGCCAGTGCGCCTGCATCATCTGGGACTGGATGTCCAGCCTTGAACATCTCACAGTCGTCTACAATTTCTTTGTTTTCTTTGTGAGTTATGCAAATACAATTGTTGGGTCCATTTATCTGAGAACGTAGGCCCTTAATCATTGCTGGAGCTGCTTTTCCAACACCAATCACTAAAGTTTTACCGCCTAATTTAGGTTCTGGAAGACCTTGTTTTCTTATGCAAGATTGCACTGCTGTAAAAGGGTTTGCTTTTTCAACAGCCGCTTTATAAGCATTTAGAGCTTGCGCTTTTAATTGATTAAGGTCATCCACTGGCAATTTGTTTTGCTTTCTCAACAAGTACTTCAGCCTGTTTAATGGATGCATAGTCTATAAGACGTCCATCAAGAGAAACCGCTCCTTTGCCGCTCGCCTCAGCATCAGCCATCGCATCTAAAATCCGATTAGCTTTAAGAATCTCAGCGTCTGATGGGCTCATAACTTCATTAGCTAATTCAATTTGACTCGGGTGAATTGCCCATTTGCCCTCACAACCTAAGACCGCGGCCCTTTTTGCAGCTGCTCTAAATCCATCAGGATCTTGAAAGTCACCAAAGGGCCCATCTATCGGTCTCAGGCCATTTGCCCGAGCGGCCACGACCATTCGTGCGATTGCGTAATGCCACATATCTCCCCAATGGGTTTGACGCGTTTCACCCTCTACGTGGTCCGTTAATACCGAATAGTCTGGATGGACACCACCTATACTAGTTGTACGAGCTCGGGTAGATGCAGCATAATCAGCAACACCAAAATGCAGGCTTTCGTTACGCTTGGAGGCCGCCGCTATCTCCGAAACGTTTTGCATTCCCAAAGCCGTTTCTATAATATGTTCAAAACCAATGCGTTTTTTATAACCCATTGCATCTTCAACCTGAGTTACCATCATGTCGACAGCGTATACATCAGCCGCCGTACCTACCTTCGGTATCATTATCAAATCTAATCTTTCTCCGGCTTGTTCGACTATGTCGACTACATCCTTGTACATGTAGTGAGTATCCAAACCATTAATCCTAATAGACATGGTTTTCTTTCCCCAATCTATTTCATTCAGAGCCTTAATAATATTTTTGCGCGCTTGCTCTTTTTCGTCGGGGGCTACTGCATCTTCCAAATCTAAGAAAATAATATCAACATCGGAGTCCGCCGCTTTTTGGAACATATTAGCTTGAGAGCCTGGCACTGCAAGTTCAGATCTATTCAGTCTGGCTGGCGCCTGCTCAATTGGAAAAAAAGACATTTTGTGGTTCCTCCTACATATTGATTTGTCTAATCGAGCTCATTGGCGGTAAATAATTTTACTGTCAATAAAAAATAAGCATGCCGGTGCGCAAAGTGGTATTTTATTCATTTGAAGAGGACTTGGATTTGTAATAATGCGCTATCGCTTGCGCCCTATTTTTTACGCTAAGTTTATCAAAAATATTTGAGATATGAAACTTTACAGTATTTGACGATATCTCAAGCCGCGCAGATAACTGTTTGTTAGTCAACCCTTCAGACAGTGCTTCAATAATTAATCTTTCCTTACGAGATAATGTATTTATTGGATCATTTCGTAATTCCCTAATATCTAAAAAAGGGAAAACCATTTTACCAGCAGCAACGTCCAAACAGGTTTGTATCAGAGTTTCTATCGGGGCTGATCGCGATACAAATGCTGCTGCTCCTGCGCCCATTGCCTGTCGAGCAATATCTGGGTCGCTTCCGTCTCCATATATGATTGTACGAGGAGGAATGCTTTGACTTCTTAATAAATTAATCAATTTTTCGGCATTTAGATCTCGGATATTCCAATCTATAATGCAGAGTTGCACCTCAATTCGTAGAATGGTAGCCAAAAATCCCTCTGAAGTGCTACTTGTTGCTACAAGTGAGAATCTCGAATCCTGCTCGAAGGTTTCAGACATTGCTGAAAGTACCAATGGACTGCTATCGCATAGTATTATCTCGATTGGCTTAGAAATATCGACCCTAGGCATCTTACTTTTCCTTTTTATACTACCTATTTAGGTGGTTTTTTGGGATACATTTGCATATTTAGAAAAATGGGTAGGTAAATTACTATACTTAAAGCTACCCAAAAGCAATAGTAAGAGGTGTTTTCTTTTTTTTCGCTTGACCTAGATAAAAGTTCACAACAGTACCAAGGAGTTATCATGTCAAACCAAAATATCTTTTCAAAACTAGAAATCCCTCAAACGATAGCAGCTGGTCCAGGACCTGGAAACACCGACGAGCGAGTATTAGCGGCATTTACTAATGCCGGCTTGGCGGATCACATGCACGCTGACGTTTTACGAGGCATGATAGAGTGTAAAAAAATGCTGCGTGATGTTTGGGGCACCAGTAACATACACACCTTTGGCGTAGCTGGCACCGGGTGGAGTGGTTTGGACATGATGTTTAGTGGAGTTCAGCCTGGTGACAAAGTTGTTATGTTTGTAAACGGTACTTTTTCGGGTATTGATGGCCTATCTGCTCGAATGAAAGCAGCAACGGCTGAAGAGATGGCAGTGAATTCGTTAAATCCTGAAGCTTCTTCAGTCGTGACCATAAACGTGCCTCACGGACAGTCAGTTTCAGGTGATATTATTGAGAAGGCATTGAGTGAGCATAAGCCCAAATGGGCTGCAATGGCGCATTGGGAAACTGGTTCTGGGAGAATAAATGATCTAGCCGGCTTTAGTGCGGCTTGCGAAAAATATGATGTGCTTGGTCTTGTTGATGCGGTTTCATCTTTAGGCGTTTCAAACTTTAGAATTGATGACTATCCAGGTGTGCATGGTTGGGCGTCCTGTCCACAAAAAGGTATTTGTTGTTTGCCAGTGACTTACGCTCCAGTATCTTTCAGTGATCGTTTTATTGCCACAGTTATTGCTTCTGGAGCTAGATCCTTTGTTCATCATCCTGTAATGGAGGCCCGTCATTGGGGAATAGTAGAAGGGAAAGATGTTGAAAAAGGCACATATCACCGCACACATTCCGCTTATGCAATCGCTGCTTTCCATGAGGCATTGCGTATTACTTTGGCTCAGGGATTAGCCGCTCGCTCTGCAGAATACGTTTATCATGAAAATGCACTTCGGTCGGCTGTAGAGGCAATGGGTTGCGAAGTTACATCTAATATGACGTCTTTGGTTGTTTTAAATTTACCAAAAGACCTCGCTGGAAGAGAAATGGAACTTGTGCAGCACTGTCGGGCACAAAATTTTGGGATTTGGCCAACCTTATCTGAACCTGTACAAGTAAGGATTGGGATACTTAATTTGCTAACTCGGGAGTCAGTAACGGACATAGTTAACCGGTTTGCTCAAGCGATACGTGATTTGGGTGGTAGTGTCGACGATGCGTTTGTTAATGAGACATTAAATGCTTCATATAATTGCGCGGTGGCAGCGGAATAATAAATTAGCTCAAAAGTTTTAGTTAGAGGTGAGTAAATGGATATCCACGAATATCAGGCAAAAGAAATATTAGCAAAGTTTGGTGTAGGTGTACCTCCGGGAGCGCTTGCATACAGTCCCGAACAGGCAGCATATCGCGCTAGAGAGCTCGGAGGTGACACATGGGTTGTAAAAGCCCAGGTGCATGCAGGTGGTCGCGGAAAAGCGGGTGGAGTTAAGGTTTGTCATAGCGATACTGAAATCGTTGAAACATGTGAAAACCTCTTCGGTAGTAAATTAGTTACTCATCAAACCGACTCAAATGGTAAGGGTGTTTATCGGGTTTATGTAGAAGGTGGTGTTCCGATTGATAGAGAAATTTATTTGGGGTTTGTTTTGGATAGATCATCTCAAAGGGTGATGATTGTTGCCTCTGCCGAAGGGGGTATGGAAATTGAAGACATTTCTGCCAACAAACCTGAGAGTATTGTGCGTTCCACAGTTGAGCCAGCAGTTGGATTGCAAGATTTTCAATGCCGTCAAATTGCGTTCAAATTAGGAATTGACCCAGCTTTAACCCAAAGCATGGTAAGAACTTTACAGGGCTGCTACCGAGCATTTAGAGAGCATGATGCAACCATGGTTGAGATTAATCCATTGGTCGTTACTGGTGATAGCCGTATTCTTGCGTTGGATGCTAAAATGACATTTGACGATAATGCACTTTTTAGACATCCTCACATATCTGAATTACGTGACAAAAGCCAAGAAGATCCCAGAGAAAGCCGTGCCGCTGACAGGGGGCTCAGCTACGTTGGATTGGAAGGTAACATCGGTTGTATTGTCAATGGAGCAGGGCTTGCGATGGCAACTATGGATACCATCAAACTAGCAGGAGGTGAACCAGCTAACTTCCTTGATATTGGAGGTGGCGCCACCCCTGAGCGAGTAGCAAAAGCGTTTCGTTTGGTAATGTCTGATGATAATGTTCAGGCCGTGTTGGTAAATATCTTTGCTGGTATAAACCGGTGTGACTGGGTTGCAGAGGGCGTCGTACAGGCGCTGCGTGAGGTCCAAGTAAATGTACCTGTGATTGTTCGTCTGGCTGGAACTAATGTTGAAGAGGGCCAAAAGATTCTAGCTAAGTCTGGGCTACCCATTATCAGAGCGACAACATTGATGGAGGCAGCAGAGCGTTCAGTCGAAGCTTGGCAGAATGACTCCGTTGGAGAAACTAAATTGAGGGCAGTAAAATGAGTATTTTAATTGATAGAAACACACCTGTAATCGTTCAAGGCATTACTGGCAAAATGGCTCGTTTCCATACTGCCGATATGGTGAAATATGGGACGAATGTAGTTGGTGGAGTGGTGCCCGGCAAGGGTGGCATGACAGTAGAAGGTTTGCCCGTATTCGACACTGTCGCTGATGCTGTTGAGAAAACTGGAGCAGAAGCAAGTCTCGTTTTTGTTCCTCCACCCTTTGCAGCTGACAGTATTATGGAAGCGGCAGACGCAGGAATAAAGTACTGTGTTTGCATTACCGACGGTATCCCTGCGCAAGATATGATACAGGTGAAGCGTTACATGTATAGGTACCCGAAAGACAAACGTATGGTTTTAACTGGGCCTAACTGTGCGGGCACAATTAGCCCAGGAAAAGCACTTCTTGGTATTATGCCTGGTCATATTTATTTGCAAGGCAATGTTGGTATTGTTGGGCGTTCAGGTACTTTGGGCTATGAAGCGGCTGCCCAGTTGAAAGCCCATGGTATTGGTGTGTCCACATCTGTTGGTATAGGTGGTGATCCAATTAACGGTTCATCATTTAAAGATATTCTACAGCGTTTTGAAGAAGACGACGATACCCACGTTATCTGTATGATCGGTGAGATAGGCGGCCCACAAGAAGCAGAGGCTGCAGCTTACATCAAGGACAATGTGAAGAAGCCTGTTATCGCATATGTTGCCGGATTGACTGCACCAAAAGGTAGAACCATGGGTCATGCGGGTGCAATTATTTCTGCATTTGGCGAAAGTGCTAGCGAAAAGGTGGAAATTCTATCAGCAGCAGGTGTAACTGTTGCGCCAAACCCTGCAGTAATTGGTGACACAATTGCTAAGGTGATAAAACAAGCAGCTTAGGTCTCAATAGAAAACTAAGTAAGGTAAAATCATGTTGTCAGTTGCAGAACAGGCAAAGTTTAATCAAGATAAATCTTATGCAAGCGCTCTTCAGCAGCGGTTGCATAATTCTTGGTTCAAGGTTTTAGATAACCGCGCGCCTGAAGTGTCGAAAGAAATAAGGTCAGGTAATTATCAATGTAGGTCAGATCAGTTTTGTGATATGTTTCAGGCAGTTACAATTTGGTTTCATCTTTCGCAAATACTGGACGAAATTTTGAATATTAGAAAGTTGCGGCTTTCTGGTTATAAGAACTCTTCTCACCATGAACCAACTCAATACAATTTTAGGGGCATTATATCTGAGTCTGACCAAGATAAAAAAATGCACCTTTTAGGCCTTTTAAAAAAAAATAAACTTTCTATCGGTCCTACTATTACTGCCCATCCAACTGAAGCAAAGCGTGTTTCAGTTTTGGAGATCCACAGACGTATTTATCAAACGTTGGTTAAGTTTGATAGTTTCAGATGGGGTCCTAATGAAATTCAACAATTAGAAAAAGACCTTGAGGGAGAAATTGATTTACTTTGGCTAACTGGCGAACTTAGACTGGAAAGACCATCCCTAGAAGCAGAGATCGAGTGGGGCCTTCAATTTTATAAAACAAGTATTATTAAAGCGTTGCCACGTGTATTCGAAAGTTACGATGATGCTGTTCAATCTGCTTTTGGAAAGCAAGATATTGATCATTTTGACCTTCGTTTCCATTCGTGGATTGGTGGCGATCGAGATGGTAATCCAAATGTTACCGCAGAAAAAACCTTATTTGCTCTCGAGTCTGCAAAGGAAATGGTTCTATCTGTTTATTCAGAAAGTTTAACTGAAATTGCATCCCAACTGAGTATTTCTAATAAAATTATGCCCTTATCTGAAAGTAATTTCATGGCTTTGAATGAAATAATTGGATTGCGATCACGTAACCCAGAGAGCTTAATTCGAAGAAATCCAAATGAAACTTTTCGGCAAGCGCTCACGGCAATGAATCAATGTTTGGACGATGGAAGATATAAATACGCGAAAGATTTCATTGCTGATTTAAAAGCTATTGAGGCTGGTTTACATTCAATTGATGCTGTTAATATTTCAGAAAAGCTTGTTCGACCACTCAGATGGCAGGCGTCTGTTTTTGGTTTTAGTGCTCATACGTTAGATATGCGGCAAAACTCGGAAGTCGTTACTAGAGTTCTTGTAAATATTTGGAGCACCTTAGGAACATTAAGCGAGCCTGGGTCTGAAAACTGGTTAAAACAAATAAAAAAAGAGCTGGTGAAACCCAACCTTTCTGAATTAGACAAATCCAAATTAACTGAAGAGTCTTTAGAGTTGATTTCTCTTTTGGAGTTAATATTGACAGTACAAAATGGACCTGACCCAGAAGCTGTTGGACCATTCATTTTGTCTATGACCAGGTCGGCTGCAGATATTTTGTCTGTTCTTCTGCTTGCGCGTTATGCAGGTTTTGGTTCGGAAAAACTATCTTTGAAGGTAGTACCATTGTTTGAGACTATAGAGGACCTCGATAAGGCGCCAGAGATTTTGAGGCAAGTTTTTCAATTTCCAATCGCAGCCCGAAGTTTGAAGGATGCCGATGGATTTATGGAGATTATGTTAGGCTATTCAGACAGTAACAAGGATGGTGGCTTCCTGTGTTCATCATGGACACTTGATAAGGCGCAAAGAGCTATAACCCGCGCACTTTCAGAAAATGGTGTAAAGCCGAAATTTTTCCATGGAAGAGGTGGGTCGGTAAGTAGGGGCGGCGCGCCAACTGATAGAGCAATTGCAGCTCAACCTAAAGGGACGCTTAATGGTATGCTTAGGCTGACTGAGCAAGGGGAAGTTGTTACTTCAAAATATGCTAATGTTGGGACGGCTGCGACCCAGTTAGAACTTCTGTCGTCTTCTGTTCTGCATCATTCTACTCTGCCCAATGTGTCAGCTGTAGATCCAGAGGCAGAGGACGTTATGGAAGCACTTTCAAGTTTAAGCCAACTTTCGTATCTAAATTTAGTTAACCACAATGATTTTGTATCTTATTTTAATCAAGCAAGTCCAGTAGATGAATTGTCCTTATTAAAAATTGGTTCTCGTCCTGCAAGGCGATTTGGGGCGTCTAGTTTATCAGATTTGAGGGCAATACCATGGGTTTTTGCATGGAGCCAAAATAGACATTTAATTAGCAGCTGGTACGGTTTTGGCGAGGCTGTTAAGAAGTTTTCTGAAATAAGAGGATCATCAAGCAAAAACGTGCTTAGAAAGACACTGCGAAGGGTACCACTTTTCCATCTATGTGTTGATGAAATTGAAAAGTCTCTATTGTTGGCAAATATGGAAATAGCGCTACTTTACAGCCGGTTGGTGGACAATACTAAAGGTGCTGACGTAATTTATAGTAAGGTTAATCAGGAATACCGATGTTGCATTGAAGTAATAGAAGAATTAACAGAACGTAAAATTGGCTATAGATATCCAAAGATAGTCGCGAATATAGAAAAAAATGCTGATCAATTAGACTGGGCTCATAAGACGCAGGTAGAATTGTTGCAGCAAGTAAGAGAAAATGATGTTAATGAATATCGAATACAGCTAATGCAAAGTATGAATTGTATTTCAGCAGGACTAGGTTGGACAGGATAACGAGTAAAGATGAGGAAACGAAAATGAATGTACTGCACAAACAAGATGGATTTTTTACTGAACAGTTGGATAGCAGTGATAATGACTTATTCAACGCCATTAGGTCGGAATTAGGGCGTCAAAGAGAAGAAATTGAGCTTATTGCTTCAGAAAACATAGTTTCTCGAGCGGTTTTGGAGGCTCAAGGTTCCGTTATGACAAATAAGTATGCCGAGGGTTATTCAGGGCGTAGATATTATGATGGTTGTGAATATGTTGATATTGCTGAAAATCTTGCAATCGAAAGAGCTTGCAAGCTGTTCAATTGTAACTTTGCGAATGTGCAGCCAAATTCTGGAAGCCAGGCAAACCAAGGTGTTTTTCAGGCACTTTTAAAACCAGGTGATACAATACTTGGAATGAGCTTGGACGCGGGTGGACACTTAACCCACGGCGCCAAACCAAACCAGTCCGGTAAGTGGTTTAATGCTGTTCAGTATGGTGTTCGTAGGGATACGCTTGATATAGATTACGAAGAAGTAAAGCAGTTAGCGTTAGAGCATAAACCTCAAATGATTATTGCTGGTGGTTCTGCAATTCCCCGGCAGCTTGATTTCAAAAAGTTTCGTGAAATTGCTGACGAAGTTGGTGCTTATTTACTTGCAGACGTAGCACACTTTGCCGGCTTGATTGCAGCTGGAGTTTATCCATCCCCATTCCCCCATGTGCATGCTGCTACAAGTACAACACATAAAACTTTGAGGGGTCCAAGGGGTGGTATTATTTTAACGAATGACGAGGCTATAGCAAAAAAAGCAAATTCAGCCATATTCCCTGGTATTCAAGGTGGTCCATTGATGCACGTAATTGCTGCGAAGGCTGTAGCATTTGGTGAAGCACTTCGACCAGATTTTAAACTCTATCAACAGCAAGTTATTAAAAACGCAAAGTCCTTAGCGGATACTCTTATGACTGGGGGATTGGATATTGTGACTGGTGGCACGGATACTCATGTAATGCTCGTAGATCTAAGGCCTAAAGGGGTAAAAGGTAATGCTACTGAAAGTGCGCTCGGTAGAGCTAACATTACGTGCAATAAAAATGGCGTTCCTTTTGATGATGAAAAACCAACAATAACTTCGGGCGTACGACTAGGCAGCCCAGCTGGAACCACCCGTGGTTTCGGCGAAGTGGAATTTCGTCAGATTGGTGAATGGATTATAGAAGTTGTGGATGGCTTGGCACTACATGGTGACGGTAACAATGGCGCGGCCGAGAAACGTGTGAAATCGGCAGTTAAAGAGCTATGCGCAAATTATCCTTTATACCCGAATTTATAATCAAAGTTAGTTGTTAGTTTAATTTTAATTAGAATATAATTAAACATAGAAGATTAGGTAGCTGCGTATCATAGTTACCTTTTACCTTTTGCTCGGAAAGATCAAAATGTGGGGGTGGACATACACGATAAAGTCTTATGTTGGGAGTATGATACTGCCGAAATTCCTATTCGGATCTTCGGTTCTGTGTGTCGAGTTCGAATGTTGGTGTAAGTCTAAGAAGTTTTAAACTCACTTCGTCTATTTTTAAATTAAGCTAAACAACGATATTTTACAAATCCAGCTATGGATCCATACTTCAAAAACTGAAAATTCAAATTGAGTGTTTTCGTAATTTAGAGTATCGCAAAATAATTAATCAAAAGGAATATTCAAGATGAGTTACAAGTCGGACATAGAAATTGCGCGAGAAGCTCAAAAAAGACCTATCCAGGAAATTGGGTCTAAACTTGGTATTCCGGTCGAGCATTTACTTCCATACGGTCACGATAAGGCTAAAGTCAGTCAAGAATTTATCAATTCTGTAAAAAAAAATGCTGATGGAAAGCTGATTCTAGTAACTGCTATTAACCCCACTCCTGCTGGTGAAGGTAAAACTACAACAACTGTGGGTTTAGGTGATGGATTAAATCGAATTGGAAAAAAAGCGGCGATTTGTATTAGAGAGGCATCTCTCGGTCCTTGCTTTGGTATGAAAGGTGGAGCTGCTGGGGGCGGATACGCTCAAGTGGTACCTATGGAAGAAATGAATCTCCATTTTACAGGTGATTTTCATGCCATTACGTCTGCTCATAATTTGCTAGCAGCCATGATAGATAACCATATTTACTGGGGCAATTCTTTAGAAATTGATGAGCGCAGAGTTGCCTGGCGTCGTGTAATGGATATGAATGATAGAGCTTTGCGGGACGTTGTGACATCTCTAGGTGGAGTATCTAATGGGTTCCCCCGCCAAACTGGTTTTGATATAACCGTAGCCTCAGAGGTGATGGCGATACTATGTTTAGCGACTGATCTAGAAGATCTACAAAAGCGTTTGGGTGATATAATTGTAGCATACAGACGAGATAAGGCGCCGATATATTGCCGTGATATAAAGGCAGATGGTGCGATGACTGTTTTGCTAAAGGATGCGATGCAGCCTAATCTGGTTCAAACCCTGGAAAACAATCCCGCATTCGTTCATGGTGGTCCTTTTGCTAATATTGCACACGGGTGCAATTCTGTCATGGCAACTACAACAGCATTGAAAATTGCAGACTATGTTGTAACTGAAGCTGGTTTTGGAGCAGATTTAGGTGCAGAAAAGTTTATGAATATAAAATGCCGTAAAGCTGGTCTTGCTCCTTCAGTAGTAGTTGTGGTTGCTACAATTAGGGCTATGAAAATGAATGGTGGCGTTGCTAAGTCAGATCTGGGAGACGAGAACGTTGAAGCTGTTGTACAAGGGTGTCCAAACCTTGGTAGGCATATTGAAAATGTTAAATCTTTTGGAGTTCCAGTAGTAGTAGCTATTAACCACTTTGTTACTGATACTGATGCGGAGGTTAAGGCGGTACAAAATTACGTCTCTGAAATGGGTTCTGAGGCAATCTTGTGTAAGCACTGGGAGAAAGGTTCTGAAGGTACAGTGGATTTGGCAGATCGTGTGGCTTCAATAGCAGACTCTGAGCTTGGAAACTTTGCACCCATCTACAATGATGGGATGTCTTTATTTGGTAAAATCGAAACAGTTGCAAAGCGGATTTATCGTGCAGATGAGGTTTTGGCGGATGCAAAAATTCGGACCCAATTAAAAGAGTGGGAAACTGCTGGTTATGGTGAGTTGCCAGTTTGTATGGCGAAAACCCAATATAGCTTCACAACTGATCCGAACCTTAGGGGTGCGCCGACAGGTCACGCTGTACCAATAAGAGAAGTTCGTTTAAGTGCTGGTGCCGGGTTTGTTGTGGTGATCTGCGGTGAAATAATGACTATGCCAGGATTGCCATCAAAACCTGCATCCGAAAGTATTATGTTGAACGAAACAGGTCAGATAGAAGGGTTGTTCTGATCTAATCAAAAATATCTAATTTACTAAATCATATTATTTTAAAGGGAAAATACGCTATGGCTGCTGATGTGATTGATGGAAAAGAATTTTCTGCCAGAGTACGTAATAAAGTTGCCGAGGGTGTAGCAAAACTTGAAAACGACCATGGTATAAAGCCCGGCTTAGCCGTAGTTCTGGTAGGTGAAGATCCTGCTAGCCAAGTTTACGTAAGGTCTAAAGGAAAGCAAACTGTTGAGGTTGGGATGAATTCCTATGAGCATAAATTGGATGCTTCCACTTCTGAGAGCGATTTGCTTAGTCTAATTTCAAAGTTGAATGAAGCCCCGCATGTTCACGGTATACTAGTTCAATTACCACTTCCTAGTCACCTCAATGAAGATTTGGTAATCAATTCTATCGCTCCGCAAAAGGATGTTGACGGGTTTCACATATCTAATGTTGGAATGCTTGGAACGGGCCAAAAATCAATGGTTCCATGTACTCCCTTGGGATGTCTCATGATGTTACGCGACTATCATGGATCTTTGTCTGGATTAGACGCAGTTGTAATTGGTCGGTCGAACATAGTTGGAAAACCTATGACACAGTTGTTGCTTGGAGACAGTTGCACTGTCACGATTGCACACTCTAGAACCAAGGATCTGAAAGCTGTGGTGAAAAGAGCCGATATCGTAGTTGCGGCCGTTGGTCGAGCTGAGATGGTTCCTGGTGAATGGATCAAAGAGGGCGCCACTGTTATTGACGTCGGAATAAATCGTATTCAGAAACCAGAGGGTGGTACTCGTCTTGTTGGCGACTGCGACTATGTAAGCTGTGCAGCTGTCGCAGGTGCCATTACACCAGTTCCGGGAGGCGTTGGGCCTATGACGATAGCCTGTCTGCTTGCTAATACATTAACAGCTGCATGTAGGGCAAACAATGTTGCGGAACCAATAGGTTTAACAGCTTAATAGGATAGTATAGTCAATCCAAAAAATACAAATGATATGGCTATCCACTGCTTCGGAGAAATCTTTTCTTTTAGGAAAAATGCTGACAGGAGAATTGTTACAAGGCCGAATAATGATGCGCTGATAGATGCATATATAGGAAATGCTAGTTTGCCTGAACTAATAACAAAACTGTGAGCGACAGCATCAAGCAATGCCATTAAGGCAAATATCTTCCATTCTGATAAATCAGGAACGATAGGTTTATTGAGATATTTGGCTATCAGAATTAAAGCTATAAGAGCAGAAATTCGATTTGGGAGCAAAAGTGCGTATTGATCACTTAAGTTCGAAGCGTACTGTCCTAAAGCAAAACTTAAAGCAAAGCTAAAACTTGATACTATCGCCCAAATGAGAGCTGATTTTTTGTTTGAAAGATCCCCTTTGTTTTCTTCTTTAGATACAGCGACATATCCTGCACATATGACTATTATTATTACTGCCCCTACTTGAATACTGGTGGGCAGATTTCCAGTCATACTGGAAAATATTAGAGAGAAAACAGGGTATGCGCCTACAATAGGTGCAACCAATTTTATTGGTCCAATTATAAAGGCTTTGTATAAAGCTATTCCAGCAATCGCAAAAAACGTTCCGGATGCTGCCGAAACTGATAGGGCGAGATTTGATATTTGGGAAAAATCAGCATTCAGAAGTGCCGCAGGACTTTGAAGCAAACATCCAAAAAACAGAACTGAAGCTATAGATGCATAAATGCCTCTAGGTTGCTTGAGAATCCTGATGATAAAATCGTGGAGACCCCAGCATACCGCTGCTATCAAACCAAATGTTACAGACAACATAAGCAGAAGCCCTATTTGCTGTTATCAGTTCACTTTGTGACCTGGATGCTCAGATTTTAGATATCTAGGGTATTTTCCTTTTCCCAGGATGAAAAATGTGAAACGAATGAGTTCCACTCTTCCATTTTAAGTTTTAAATAAGCGTCAGAAAACTCTTTACCCATCAACTCTTTGAGGCCTTTATCTTTATCATAAGCACGCAGTGCATCAAGCATATTTAATGGTAATTTTGGGGCGCTTCTGACCGTATGACCTTGAGCATACATATCAATGTCGTAACGTTTTCCTGGATCGGCTTTTGATCTTACACCGGATAGGCCTGCTGCAATTATTATAGACTGCAATAGATATGGATTTGTTGCGCCATCTGCCAATCTCAGCTCAAAGCGACCTGGCCCTGGCACACGAACCATGTGAGTTCTGTTATTTCCAGTCCATGTGACTGAGTTGGGTGCCCAAGTCGCTCCCGACATAGTTCTGGGAGCATTTATTCGTTTGTAGCTGTTTACTGTAGGATTTGTTACTGCAGCTAAAGCAGAAGCATGCTTCATTATCCCGCCTAGGAAATGTCTCCCTCTATCTGATAAGCCAAGTTCAGAAGTTTGGCTGTCCGTACTCGGAGTAGTTGCAAACACATTTGTCTTTGCTTCAGAACCCGGTGCATCCCAAACGGATATATGAGCATGACACCCGTTACCAGTTAATCCCTCAACAGGTTTGGGCATAAACGTAGCACGGAAACCGTGTTTTTCAGCTACAGACTTTGTCATAAATTTAAAGAAGCTATGTTTATCTGCAGTGGCTAAGGTATCGTCAAATTCCCAATTCATTTCAAATTGACCGTTAGCGTCTTCGTGGTCATTTTGATAAGGACCCCAGCCTAAAGCAAGCATATAGTCGCAAATTTCTTTTATAACGTCATAACGACGCATAACTGCCTGTTGGTCATAGCATGGTTTAGACGCAGTATCGTATTCGTCAGAGATTTGTGATCCATCCGGAGATAGCAAGAAAAACTCAGCTTCGATACCTGTCTTTACGTGCATTCCTTCGTTAGCCGCCTCATATATGAGGCGCCTCAGCACATTACGTGGAGCCTGAGCGACGTCTTCACCTTCCATCACGCAATTTCCAGCTACCCAAGCAACTTCAGGTTTCCACGGAAGCTGGATAACACTATTTGGATCGGGAACTGCAAGCATATCTGGATGAGCAGGTGTGAAATCTAGCCAGGTAGCGAAACCTGCGAAACCTGCACCTTCGTCTTGCATATCGGCAATGGCCTGTGTTGGGACCAGCTTAGCTCGCTGACCTCCGAACAAATCGGTGTATGATATCATAAAATATTTTACGCCTTTTTCTTTGGCGAATACTGCTAGGTCTTTTGTCATTATCTTTTCCCAATCCTATTAATGCGGCGACAACACGCTACTCAATTAGCTTTAATATGATGCCCCTGGTTTTCCGGGATACCAATTTGTTCCAGCGAGAGGTACTTGCGCCATGGCAGCAGCCTCCATTGTAAGAGCAACCAAATCCTCAGGCTCCAAATTATGCAAATGATTTTTCCCGCAAGCTCTAGCTATTGTTTGAGCCTCCAAAGTCATTACCTTTAAATAATTGCTCAATCGACGCCCACCAACTATCGGATCAAAGCGCTTCATTAGTTCAGGATCCTGTGTTGTAATACCCGCTGGATCCATACCGTCTTGCCAATCGTCGTAAGCTCCGGCAGTTGTTCCAAGTTTGTTATAATCTTCTTCGTGAATTGGATCATTATCACCTAAAGCAATTAATGCCGCAGAGCCAATAGCAACTGCATCCGCACCTAGCGCCATTGCTTTTGCAACATCCGCGCCGTTACGAATGCCACCTGAGAGAATTAACTGAACTTCGCGATGCATCTGCAAATCCTGGAGTGCTTGTACAGCAGGGCGTACAATTGCCAGAGTTGGTTGCCCCACATGTTCTATGAAAACATCTTGCGTTGCGGCCGTCCCTCCTTGCATTCCGTCCAATACAATTGCGTCCGCGCCGGCTTTGATAGCTAATGTGGTGTCATAATAAGGACGTGCCCCAGCTACTTTTACGTAAATCGGAACTTTCCATCCTGTAATTTCCCGAAGCTCCAGTATTTTAATCTCCAGATCATCAGGTCCAGTCCAATCAGGGTGTCTGCATGCCGAGCGTTGGTCTATTCCTTTTGGCAAATTTCTCATCTCTGCAACACGGTCTGAAATTTTTTGGCCTAATAGCATGCCACCACCACCGGGTTTTGCTCCCTGACCGATCACTATTTCAATAGCATCTGCTTTACGTAGGTCATCTGGATTCATTCCATAACGAGACGGAAGATATTGATAAACCAGTTTTTTAGAGTGCCCACGTTCTTCTGGGGTCATGCCTCCATCACCTGTCGTTGTTGAGGTTCCTGCGGCAGACGCACCTCTACCCAGAGCCTCTTTCGCAGGTCCTGAAAGTGCGCCAAAGCTCATACCAGCTATTGTAACCGGAATATCTAATTCAATCGGGTTTTTAGCATAGCGGGTCCCGATCGTTACGCTCGTTTCGCATTTTTCGCGATATCCTTCTAAGGGATATCTCGAAATAGAAGCCCCTAGAAATAATAAGTCATCAAACGTAGGGAGTTTTCTTTTAGCGCCACCACCTCTTATGTCATAGATACCTGTACAAGCAGCACGGCGGATATCACTGTTTACGTCGTTTGAAAATGTCGCTGAGTATCTTGGCGTTGTGTGTGGCATGGTAGGCTTTTCCATTTTATTCATATCTTAAAACCTCAGTATGCATCTGAATTATCAATATTGAAATTATACAAGTTTCTGGCTGACCCATAACGAGTGAATTCTTGGGGATTAGCATCGCATTCGGCCTCTGCAAGTAATATTTTGAGGAGCTCAATGTGTTCAGGACGCATTTCCTTCTTTTCACAATCAGCTCCTAAACTTTTAACACTTCCACGCACAAATAATTTCGCTTCGTAAAGGCTGTCGCCCAACGCATCTCCAGCGTCTCCACATACAACCAAGTTACCTGACTGCGCCATGAACGCGGACATATGTCCAATATTTCCATGAACAACTATGTTTATGCCTTTCATAGAAATTCCGCAACGGGAAGAGGCATTTCCCTTAATCACTAATAAACCTCCATGGCCAGTTGCTCCAGCATATTGGCTAGCATCGCCCTCAATTACTACTTTGCCACTCATCATATTCTCGGCTACACCAGGACCCACTGAACCTTTAACATTTATGGTTGCCTGCTTATTCATTCCGCCACAATAGTAGCCCGCAGAACCTTTGATATTTACTTCTATAGGTGCATCTATTCCAACAGCAACTGCGTGGCTGCCCTTTGGGTTTATTACCTCCCATACAGTTTGATTAGTATTCTCTTTCTGTTCATGCAAAGCGCTATTTAACTTGCGGAGCCCATTTTCCTGTAGGTCAAATTCTAACATTTTAGTGCTTCCAAAAATATACTGTTGCAGGTTCTGGTTCCCAAACGTGAGCACTCTCAATTTTTGGTAAATTTACTAACGCCCTATATTCACTTCCAAACGCTACATATCTATCAGTTTCTGCCATAACTGCTGGCTTGCAAGCAATTGGATCTCGAACAACCCCAAAGCCATCCTCTGTTCCAACCACAAAAGTGAAAAATCCATCTAAATCTTCCAAAGAACTTTCTAGCGCTTCACCCAGACTAGCACCGTTTTGCATTTTCCAAGTTAAATAGGCAGCTCCTACCTCGGTATCGTTTTCTGTTTCTATATGAACACCTTCTCTCAGTAACCTTCGGCGCAAAGAGTTATGGTTAGATAGCGAGCCATTATGAACCAAACATTGATCTAGGCCGGTATTAAATGGATGAGCCCCCATGGTAGTAACCGCAGACTCTGTTGCCATTCGAGTGTGCCCAATTCCATGCCGTCCAGACATTTGCGGGATCTTAAATCTTTCGGTAACTTGCTTAGGAAGGCCAACTTCTTTGTAAATTTCTAAAGATAAGCCTCGGCTCATTATCCTAATTTTGGGATTGAAAGATGTCAGAGCCTTGCAAAAATTATCTGTTGAGCTTCCATCTAACGTAACGACAGCATGAGTGTCATTTATTTTCATATCTACACTACAGTTTAAATACTTTCCTAGGTAATTTGGTAAATCCTTAAAATCCTGGTGAGCGCTATCTGATTGTATTGTGAATTTTGCTCTACCAGCGTCTTTATCAGAGTAGATTGCGATCCCTGCACTATCGGGCCCTCTATCAGACATTGTAATTAACATGTCGCTCAAAAGATGGCCAAGATTACGTTCTAGACTGGCATCCTTCAAAAACAATCCCACTATGCCGCACATTATTTTGCCTCATTTCAATAAAAAAGGCGCCCCACTTTTTAGAGCAATTACAGTTCTCTTTATAATGATCCAAATTAGATAATCAACTGATATGAATAAAATTTTCATTTAAGTAAATAACTTTTTTATTAATATGCTGATATTTTTCATTAAATCGCTGTATTCAAAAGATAGCTTTCAATGCTATCTTCCATAGCATATTTCCACTGTGTATGATGCGTTGGCGCTATTGATCCAGTGATAATAGACTTGTATGTTTTATCTCGGAATGTCATTATATTTTCTTTTTTATGTCTTTGCCACTTGTTAAAGATTTTACAGGCCCCCTCAATGTCAATAGACGGATAATTAGTTTCACTAATTAATTCTTTCACATAATCACCTTGGAACCTTATTGCGTGACTGTAATCTTCTCCAGAATCTTCACTTGCCATCCGCATTTTGACGTCGCGTAGCATATCTTCGTAGCTTGGAAGTGTAATTTTCCCCAAAATTACATCTCTTGACCACCATGCTTGCGCATCAAACATACTAAAGGTAAACCACTGATCTTGCATTCCTATATAGTGCAGGTTTGGAGCACGGGTAAATACAATACCCTTGTATAGATCCGATGGTGCTAGTCGATTTTCGGTGACTAGTTTCAAGTTATCATTCATGAAAGGAAAGTTATGTAAGTAACCCGTACAAAGAATAATAGTATCGACAGCTTTTGAAGATCCGTCTTTAAAACGAGCCGTTTTACCATCCACACCATTAAGTAATGGGACCTCTTTCCAGTTAACCGGCCAATCATAACCCATAGCTGCGGTTCTATGACTGACAGTAATAGACTTGGCCCCGTATTTCCAACACTGGCTACCGATATCCTCGGCTGAATAGCTTGTGCCAATAATAAGTATGTCCTGTCCTTTAAATTCCAATGCATTACGAAAATCATGTGCATGGAGTATACGACCGGGAAATTGACTAAACCCTTCAAAATTTGGCATGTTCGGTGTGCTAAAATGTCCAGAACATACCACTACATTATCAAAGTATTCATTCCTTGTGGTTGAGCTGGTGAGCTGAAATGTTGTTACAATGAAACCCTTTTTATATTTCTCAACGCGTTTCACTACTGTTGAGAACTTGATCTTATCTCTTACTCCAGTTTTTTTATATCTCCCCTCAATATAGTCGAACAGAACGGTTCTCGGAGGAAAGCTCGCAATTTGCTTTCCGAAATGTTCCTCAAAAGAGTAGTCAGTGAATTCTAAACACTCCTTTGGTCCGTTAGACCAAAGGTATTTGTACATAGAGCCATGAACTGCTTCTCCATATTGATCAAGTCCAGTTCGCCAAGTATAATTCCATAATCCCCCCCAATTATCTTGTTTTTCAAAACATACTACTTCTGGAATGTCATTTCCATTTACTTTCAAAGATTGGAAGGCGTACAATACCGCCAATCCAGAAGGGCCTGCTCCAATTATAGCAACTTTTTTTTTCAAGCACTAGCTCCCGTAAAGCAATAAAGACATCATTATTTCCACCATATTTTTGGTTAGAGCTACCCGTCCGAAATAATAGATCCAACAGTCACTTATCTTGCGGATACGAAATAATTGATAGATAACGAGCGGGCAATTGATCTAGTACCTCTGGACCGTGGCGAGCATTAGCGTCGAAGAATAACGTATCCCCTGACCTAAGGGGGTATAACTTATCACCATGACGATATATAACTGCACCTTCCAGCATATAAATGGTTTCGATACCACCATGCTGAAAAGTTTGGAAGGTGTCAGTCTCACTTGTTAGCTCAATCAAATATGGCTCTACAATTACTCCGCTATCATTTGATCCTAAATGTCCTAATAAATTGTATTGATGTCCAGCCCTTGTCCCTTGCCCCTCAACCTCTACACCTTCATTTGCTTTAGTGTGAACGCACCCTCTTTTTTCTTCAAATTGTTTGAAAAATGAGGTTAATGGTATTGAGAGCGCATTTGATAGTGTCTGTAAAGTTGACAGAGATGGAGACGTATTTCCATTCTCAATTTTTGACAGCATGCCCGTAGAGAGCCCGGTCATCTTCGATAAATCTGATACAGTTATCTCCAGCTGTTTTCGGTAGACTCGTATTTGTCTTCCGATAGCAACCTCTAGAACATTTTCTCTAAATTCACTGACAGAATGTGGGTTCTGTTTTGATACAGAATTGATTTCTATCTTTGGCATAATGGCCTCATAATTTTTTTTAATTATACCTAAGTTCGCATTAATTGTACAAAGTTTAATTGGTAATAAATCTTATATTTACTGAACTTTTCTTTGAATTTTTACAGAAATTTAGGTAGTTTCTACTCTTGCTTAGCATTATATTTAAATAACGATTGTCCATCAATTTCATAGCTATTTATTGCAGATTTAGCAGTGTCAGATGTAAGCCATTTTTCGAGTTCTTCTGCCAATTTATATTGCACATGCTGATGACGGTTTGGGTTTATTGGAATAAAAGAATATTGGTTGAATAAAAGTTCATCGTCGGCAAATAAAATTTTTAACTCAGATTTGTTTTTGAAGTTTAACCAGCTTGCTCTATCCGATATAGTGTAGGCTCCCATGCTTGCGCTTATATTTAATGAAGCTCCCATGCCCGCTCCGACAGATTTGTACCAATCTCCAAAATTTTCTGGATTAAAATCACTAAGATCCCATAGTTTGACCTCCATTTTATGTGTCCCACTATCGTCGCCTCTACTGATAAAAGGAGTAGCAGCCTTATTGATAAGCGTGAGGGCTTCTACTACACTCTTAGCATCTGAAACATTAGCAGGATCAAATCGAGGACCAATTATAACAAAGTCATTATACATTATTTCTCGCCTGTGACTGCCATATCCATCAGCGACAAATTTTTGTTCTGCTCTTTTAGAGTGCACTAAAATTGCGTCTACATCACCAGCAGCACCGAGGCGCAGTGCCTGGCCTGTTCCAACAACAAGCAATTTAATGTTCAGGCCGGTATCAGACTTAATTTTTGGCAACAAAACATCGCTTAATCCCGAATTATTAAAAGACGTAGTTACGGCCAACTTAATGCTATCTGCAAAAGATAAATTTGCGCAAAGCAGAAAAGCCGTTATGGTAATTAATTTTATTAGATTGATCATTCGACTATATCACCTGCTATAAATTTACTAGCGTTTTGGGATAATGGCTTAATAAAGAAAGTCTCTGCTGATTGAATGCTCTCTAACGCTCCTTTGTTTAGAAAGTATATGTTTTTTGCCAAACGCTTTGCTTGTCCGATATCATGTGTTGACATCATAATTGTCGTTCCATCTGCCAAACAACTTTGAAGCAAACTCTCAATCTCAAAGGTTGTCTTACCATCCAGTGATGCGCAAGGTTCATCTAAAAATAGCATCTCCGGCTCAGTAATTAGTGCCCGAGCGAGAGCCAATTTTTGTTTTTCTCCACCAGAAATTCTTGTCGCAGGAACTTGCATTGATGACCTCAAATCAATCCTATCTAGCCATTGCGTAGCTCGATGATTTGCCTCAGCCGTTGGTATTTTGCGGAGTAGAAGTGGATAAGTTAAGTTTTCAAAAACAGATCTGCGCAGCATGATCGGAGTTTGGAAAACGAACATTTGGTTTCCAATGCTTTCAGTCTTCGAGCAAGACCATCTAACCGTTCCGAGCTTTAGTTTTAGTATGCCATGTAAGGCTTTCAAAAGGCTTGTTTTTCCAGAGCCATTAGGCCCTAATATTACTGCTAAATCTCCTTTTTCAATTTTAAGATTTATAGGCCCAAGAATGTGTTTTCCTTGGAATTCTACCACTAAATTCTCTGCAAGTAGAGGGAACATTACCAGCGGCCTTCACTCTCAGTTTTGCTCAGCCAATGAGTTCCTAGATTAAGAGAAATTGTTATTAAAATTAGTATGAAGCCCAGTGCAAGCGCTAATGCGAAATCGCCTTTTGATGTTTCAAGTGCTATTGCCGTTGTTAGTACCCGTGTGGCATTGTCAATATTCCCACCTACTATCATTATTGCGCCCACTTCGCCAATTGCCCGTCCAAAGCCCGCAAGAGAAGCTGTCAATAATGCTCTACGAGCATCCCATAATAATGTCTTAATCCTTTGCTTATGAGAGGTATTCATTGAAATCAGTAAGTCGTGGTACTCAGACCATAACTCTCTCAACGATTGGTGCGCTATTGATGTGATTAGAGGCGTGATTATTATGGTTTGTGCAATTATCATAGCGGTTGTAGTGTATAGTAAATCCAAAACCCCAAAGGGGCCTGAGCGCGACAGAACTATATAAACTAGTAAGCCGACTACTACTGGAGGAAGCCCCATAAGTGCGTTTAAAAGTGCAATCATAAAACGTCTAAATTTAAATCGTTTTATAGTCAAAACGGCGGCCAGCGGTAATGCAATTATGCAACTTATTACCAGAGCACTTAATGTGACCTGAAGTGACCTCAAAGAAATTTCAATTAAATCTGAGTCAAATGTATAAATTAGTATTAACGCTTGAACAACGCCGTTCCATAGATCATTCATTGAGGTTTCCGTTTGCTTTTGGGGAGAATCCCTCCAGATTGCAAGTCAGCGACATGTTTAAGCTTGGCCTCTTTCAATCATGGCTTTCGCTAGTCGAGAAAAAACATCGGCTTGCAGAGAGTCAGGGGAAGATACTACTAGTGGTGCTCCCTCATCTGATGCCAATCGTATATCAACATGAAGCGGTATCTCGGCAAGCAAAGGAACACCTATTTTTTTTGCTTCACTTCGCACCCCGCCATTACTAAAAATATGTTCTTCATGACCACATTTGGGACAGGCATGTACTGACATGTTTTCAATCATACCTAGTATTGGCACTTTAAGCTGGTTGAACATATTAATACCTTTTCGCGCGTCTATAAGCGCAACATCTTGCGGTGTTGATACAATTATAGCGCCGCTTACTTCTGTTTTTTGGGCAAGGGTCATTTGGACGTCTCCAGTTCCAGGTGGCAAATCTACAATCAGAATATCCAGATTTCCCCATTGAACTTGCATCATCATTTGCTGAAGTGCGCCCATTATCATTGGACCGCGCCATACAATAGCCTGACTTTCATCAGTCATAAGACCAATAGACATCATAGTAACACCATGATTTTGGAGGGGGATAATAATTTTACCATCTGGGCTAGAAGGCCGACTGGATACTCCAAGCATTCTTGGTTGCGAAGGCCCGTAAACATCCGCATCCAAAAGTCCTACGCGCCTGCCTTTTGCAGCCAGTGCACAAGCTAAATTAGAGCTTACTGTAGATTTTCCAACACCTCCTTTGCCGGATGCAATTGCTACGATTCGATCTACACCAGGTATTTTTTGTGCTGGTTTAGGTTTGGGCTTTTGTTTTGGTTTTAAGTCAGGTGGTGGGTTCTTTGGTGTATGTGCGGTAAGAACAATAGAAACCTCTTTTGCACCCAATTTTCTTAAATATGACTCTGACTTTTCCTTAATTATTGAGTATTCTTTGGCTAAAGATTGATCAATTTCCAAAACGAAACGTACATTATTTTGGTCTACATCTAATGCTCGAACTTCTCCACCAGTCACTATATCGGTCCCTTTTGGTCCCATAATAGTTGCAAGTGCATCAATAACGCCTTCTTTGGTTAGAGCCAATTATTAATCCCCAATTTTTATAGTGCCGGATACTGTATGTTCCAAACCGACATCTTTTATGACGATTTTAGCGTCAACTTTGTAGTTGCCATTGCTTGCATCTCGTAATGCGTCTTCTATTGCCTTTTGAGAGGTTATTCCAACCTGCTTCAGAAATTTACGCATTGACATATTAAAACCATCGTCCATCTCATACTCCTAAAATTTCATGTCTGTTCAAATTATGTGTTTTCCAAAATTGCAATATAAAGTTACTTAATATTTTACAGCGAATAGTCTCGTATGTATGCTCCGTTATTTTTCTGGTTACAAGTATCATCCTAATCATTGGCAAGGAACTTTCTTCCGTAAGTGCGCTCGGCAGTTTTGTATTTGACTCACATTTAGTTCAGTCAAAATATGCTGCTTCAATTTTACTTTTTAGATATGAGGTAGATAGCATCTTCAAGCCGATCATCCCCCCAAAATATATCATCATTAAAGGAAAAACTAGGCACTCCAAATATGCCAAATTCTAATGCCCGTTGTGTATTTTCAATATATCGGGATTCCATCAATTCTGCCTCATCGATTGTTTTTTTTAAATCAAAACTTAATTTTTTAAGCGTTACTTCAAGATTTTTTGCTGAGCCGGCTTCGTTTCCATTTAAGAACCATTCTTCATATGTATATTTGAAATAATCCAGGTATAGTCCTTTGTCGTTCATGACTATTCCCACCAAGTTTGCTCGATCAAATTCTTGTAAAGGATAGGGCGCCGGGACATTTGGAACTGGAATTTTATAAAGCTCAGCTCTTCTTTCAATATCTCTCCACATATAATTTACCTTTGTTTGCTTAGAAGGTGGAAATGGAATATTGTCCATGTTTTTCATTATTTGCCTGATGCTTATTGGAACTACAGAAAGTTTAATGTTCTCTTTCATACAAACTTCTTGTATCCGCATTGCAGTTAAGTAAGAGTACGTGCTGCCAATTGACAACCAAGCAGTTAGTTCTTTAGCCATAAAGCTTTCTCCATTATATTTTTAATTACATAGTATATGCTTTTGGGAGACAAGTTTTTTCATAATTGATAAATATAGCTTACTGGCTCGTAATCATTGATACTTGGGATCATTAAAGTAAACTTGTACTATATCTTCAGCCAGTAAGTTTGAGAAGTACTATATTTATAATGGATGTCAAAATTTAGAAAGGTTTTGACATTTTAAGCTATATGTAGTACCGAAATAGTACAACCTGGTTTAGTTGTATCGGCGAGATCGCTTGGTATTCCTCTTCCCATCGAGCGATCTCGCCTAACATCAATACAACAGATATTTAAGATTTACTGTATTTGTTGTGGTCATAATTCTTAGATAAAGCTTATAATTCGATTCAAAGTATTTTGTAGTTTTCATGGGGGATCTAATGCCGACAAAAGTAGTCATAAAAGAATTTGGTGGGTCTGAAACTTTAGAACTTTCTAAATTTTCTTTACGTGCTCCAAATTCGGATGAAGTAACTGTAGAGCATATGGCAATAGGCCTGAATTATATTGATATTTATCAACGAACAGGTCTTTATCCGCTTGAGCTGCCTACTGCCCTAGGTATGGAAGCGTCAGGTATTGTGACAGAAGTAGGTGATAGCGTAGCACATTTAAATGTCGGTGATCGCGTAGCATACGCGAGTGCGCGGCCAGGAGCATATTCTGATGTGCGTAATTTGGACGCCACGCAAGTTTGTAAACTTCCTGAAGACGTAAGTTTCAAAGTTGGAGCGGCCGCTATGTTAAAGGGCTTAACCGTTCAGTATTTATTCCACCGTACAACCCCTCTAAAGCGAGGCGATACCGTTCTCTTCCACGCTGCTGCCGGTGGTGTTGGGCTGATTGCTTGTCAGTGGGCAAGATCAGAGGGAATTAACTTAATTGGTACTGCTGGTTCAGATGAAAAATGCCAACTGGCGCTGCAAAATGGGGCAATGTATTGCATAAATTACAAAAGCCAAAACTTTGTAGAGGAATTAAGAGAACTTACTAACGGGGCCGGCGTGGAAGCGGTAATGGATTCTGTGGGCGCATCTACATTTGAGGGCTCTTTGGAGTGTTTGAAGCCGTTGGGAATGATGATAAGTTTTGGTAATGCAAGCGGCAAAGTACCACCATTTGATATTAGCCAATTAGCCGCAAAAGGATCACTGAAAGTTACCAGACCAACTATATTTTCGCATATAGCAAAACGTAATACTTGCCAGCAAATGGCAGATCAGCTTTTCAAAAAAGTCAGTGACGGTAGTATTAACTTGCTAATTGGCCGGGAATTCCATCTATCAGAGATTGCAAAAGCCCACGATATGCTAGAAGCAAGGGAAACAACTGGATCTACTGTTTTAACTCCTTGATTATATCGAATACATCCATTTTTTTGTGATTCTTTAAGATGTCCGATTTGTTTGAAAACATGTCCGATTTGTAAATTGTAATCACTAGTCTTTTCGACTCATAAAGGCCCATGGAGTTTTGTAATGAAATATTCTGGGTTTAAAATTATTAAGGAAGCAC
>Ga0160422_10000370_pt1 | contig 26984 bp, 24 predicted proteins | sample Fk160mmetaG_FD_108192 | JGI IMG/M metagenome (GOLD analysis project Ga0160422, IMG submission 108192) | Marine microbial communities from the Central Pacific Ocean - Fk160115 60m metaG | ecosystem: Environmental > Aquatic > Marine > Oceanic > Photic zone | place: The Central Pacific Ocean...
GCTACATCGCTTGGGGACCCAACTGGGAATACGATCCGGATTGGATTCCGGGTTCGACAGCTGGATTTCGATCGGATGTCGACCGCTACGGGAATCGCTTCAATCCAAACAAGCTGTTGACGGATCCGTGGTCAAAGGCCATTCACCGGGACCACGACTGGTCAAAAGGCTCCGTAGCCTCCGGTCCAAAGCGAGCTGAGTCGACCTATGCAGCCAGCTCCAAGAGTGTCGTCGTCCAGTCCGAGTATGAGTGGTCCGACCACGAGTCGACATGGCGAGAAGGCCGAGCCAACAACTCGCTTGAAGGACACGACTGGCGAGACCTCGTGATGTACGAAGTCCATCCCAAGGGATTCACTCAAAACCCCGCGTCAGGGGTAGACCACCCGGGAACCTTCCGCGGAGTCGGTGAGATGGCCCCGTATCTTGCCGACCTCGGAATTAACGCCATCGAGTTGATGCCCGTTCACGAAAAACCGCTAGACGGAGGCTACTGGGGGTACAACTCCTTGAGCTTCTTCGCCCTCGAGCACAGCTTCTCAGCATCGGTGCAGTCCACAGGACGGGTGGACGGCGTGATTGATGAGTTCAAATGGATGGTCGACCAGCTGCACCAGCATGGAATCGAGGTGATCGTCGACGTGGTGTACAACCACACTGGCGAAGGCGGATTGTGGCGAGAGCGCCTGTTCTTTGAGACCTACGAAGAAGCGGAGTCTTTCAACTTTGACCCCAAGGAGGTTGCCGGACTCTACAACTTCCGTGGCCTCGACAACGCTTCGTGGTACGCCCTCAGCCCAGACGGGCAGACCTACTGGAACAACACCGGAGTCGGAAACCAGCTTCGCCCAAATCACACTCCAGGAAGGCGAATCATCATGGATTCGCTCCACTTCATGGTCGAAGAGCTTCACGTCGATGGATTTCGATTCGACCTCGCCGGAATTCTCGGAGAGAAGGACCTCGACTACAACACCCCCACCCCTGTGGCGACAACCATCGTTCAAGACATCGCCGATGATCCCGTCATGCGCGCCCACAATGTGCGTCTGATTTCCGAACCGTGGACCGCCAGCGGCACCGGCCCTGGAATCGGAGGCTTTCCAATGAGCCAAGAAGACCCCAGCTTCGGATGGGCCGAGTGGAACGCCCACTTCCGCGACTGGTGGCGAGCATTTGCGAATCACTGCAACTGGTTGGATGGCCACATGGTTTGCCACGGATGGGATGCGCCCGCGACACCCGCCTTCGTGCTGAACTCAACCGAGGGAATCGACGGTGGGTCCGCCATGACGGGCAGCGAGTCCGTCTACGGTGACGAGGGTCGGGCTCCGGTACACAGCGTCAACTTCGTGACCGTTCATGACGGGTTCACGCTCTACGACCTGTTTTCGTACCACGACAAGCAAAACGAGTGCGGTTTACTCAATCCGAAATGCTGCGACGATCCCCTCAGCGTCTGGTGCGACACGCAATCGGGCGAGGAACACAACCGCTCCTACGACTGGGGCAATGAGGCCATGAAGCGCCAGCAAATGCGCAACCTCTTTGTCGCCATGATGATCAGCCAAGGCACGCCGCTGATGCTGGGCGGAGACGAGTGGATGCGAACCCAGTATGGAAACAACAACGCCTACTCTACCTGGGCGGATAACGAGTGGAACTGGTTCCGATGGGGCGAATGGCGGAATGTAACTGCACCCCATCGGCATCGAATGCACGACTTTGTGCGCGATCTGATCTCGTTTCGGCTCGACCGAATCGAACGCCTAAACCCAGGCGAGTATGGCGCTGCGGCGATTGCATGGAAGAACGCATCAAACATCGACATGGCGGGTGATGAGTGGGGCCGCAACCGCCACGTCATGCTCCATCACTACGGTGAAGCCGACACGCCCGAGTTGGTCACGCTCATCAACTTCGAGTCGGGATCCGTGAACTTCACACTGCCAGAAGGTCGGGACTGGGGTCGCGTGATCGACACGCAGTCGTGGTTCGATACGCCTGCGGATGCAAGCGAGAGCGGTGGATTTTTGAGCGAAGACAGCACCCGTGACCCGTACATTTCTTGGAACATCGAGACTGTCGATCCCGAACTCACCGGTGCGAGCTACGACGTGCAGCCCTTCAGCATCGTCGTTCTGGAGGCACAATGAAAACCCGATGGATGATGATCGGGCTGGGAGTTGGCTTGGCCAGCGACTCGGCCTTCGCGGGAGCGCGGGTCGGCGGGTACGCCCGAGTGATGGCTCGACCCGACCTCCAAGGCGGCACCGGCCGTCTCGGATACTGGAACCTGTATGGACGACTGCTCAACGAAGGACCCTACGCCGCGCTCGACTTTGATTATGACGTTCTTGAGCCCGATGGCGATGCCCCTTGGACCACGATTCACATGCGAGTCGAAGGCGGCAGCATCGAAGGTGCCGACATGGGCAACGGTGGGCTCGACCAATTTCGAATGTCGCAACTGTACATTGAAGCCGGCAACGTGATTCTCCCCAATGTCGCTTGGCAAGTCGGAACGCTGGAGCGAACCATGGGGGACTTGGGCCTGTACGACATGCGCCCTGCCACCGTTTTCTTCAACACCGTGGGGCTCAGTGGGACACTCCGGAGCGGCCCCTTCGAGCTCACCGTTGGTGGCGGTGACTCTGGATACAGTCTCCGCCGCGATCGCTACCACCCGGTATGGACCGGCGGCGGCGCGATGCGTTTGGGGTTGGGTCGCCATGTTCAGATTGGGCTTGGTGGAGAATGGTCGATGGAGTTCGGCACTCCCGGGCACCGATACGCTGCATATGACACACCCAATGTGGACTATGAAGACTGGATTCGCGGAGAGGTCATCGAGCAGTTCCGCTCCGATCGACCGATCGAGGCAGACCAATTCCCCGACCCCATCGCTGGTGATGCTCAATCGGGTCACGCATTCGCGTACCTTGGCTTCGGTGGACTCGGGCCCCTAAAATGGAACAGCACCACCGTACGGTTCGAGCGTCTTCACCCCGAGGCGCCCAGCCATGAGGAATACAACGGGGAATCCGAAGACATTCATGTCACCTCGCTGACCGACGAGCGCACCGTTCTGTTTGTGGGCAACGAAGCACACCTCGAGTTGATTCCTCAGCGACTCGATGTCGCATGGGGAGCCTTGTACGGACAGCATGTGGACGCCGACAACACCGTGGCCCCATCCGACCACAACCGGTGGTACGCATCCACAGTGCTACGAATGCAGGTCGCGACAACGCGCACCCTCGCTGTCCTGTTGGAGAGCAGCATTGCGCAGGAAGTGTCCACACAGGGAAACCTATTCCGAGAGCATCAAGACTCCATCTTTGCCAACACGGATGGAGTCCCCGACACACGCGGTCTCGAGAACGGAGACACCGATACGCGAATTACGTGGCAAGGGAAGGGGGGGCTCGTGTTCAACCCCATGGGCCCGGGCATCTTCTCGCGGCCCAGCCTTCGTTTGCTCTATGGGGCTCAACACTCCAACGAGAACAATGCATTCTCGAATCACTTCGTCACGACGCTGGACCAATACAACGAGTTCGGCACCGTCGAACAGCATTGGCACCACGTGCTCGCTCTGGAGGCTGAAGCATGGTTTTAATCGCGCTCCTTTTTGCCTGCACTGCCCCGAAGATCGCTCCCGAGTCGGTGATTGCAGTGCAGACCGTTTTAGTCACCCCCGCTGCCTCCGAGACGGCCGCTGTGAGCGGCCTGATCGAAGAGGCACTCGCCGCGGATAACGTCCAGTCGACCTCCGTCCCGACAGACGCCGCTTGGACTGCACTCGGCACCAGCGGACATCGGTCTGCTTGGCTGGTGCAGCAAAGCGGTGGCTCCCTCACCTTGCTGATCGAGGCCGAAGCCCGTCGACGAGCCACACTCGGAGGGCGCTTTCAGTGGGAAGTCGAAGCCACTGTGGTTGTGGCGAAAGAAGGGCTTCCAGAGTTGAGCCAGACGAAAATCATGCGCGTAACGCTTCCTCACGCGCACCAAGATCAGACCGATGCCCTGACATCTGCAGCACCCCGAATCGGACAAGTGGCTGCCACGCTGGTTCGTCAATTCAGTGGGAACGACGGGTGATTGCTTGGCTATGGACTTTGGGCGCTGTTGCTGCGCCGATGGACAGCATCTACCTGATCATGGTGGATCGCTTCGCCAACGGGGACACAACGAACGATCGCGGTGTCGCACCCACGGACCCAAAGGCGTGGTACGGCGGAGACATCGCCGGAATTCAGTCCCAACTCGACTTCATTGAGCAACTGGGCGTCAGCACCCTGTGGTTGACCCCGGTGACCCGCAGCCGTACCGAGTCCATCGGTGAGCACCCCTCATGGCACGGATATTGGGTCGCCGATGGACGAGACGTCGACCCCCGGTTTGGAACGCTGAATGAACTAAAAGCGCTGGAGGACAACCTCAATCAGCGCGGAATGAGCCTCATGATGGACATCGTCCTCAACCACGTGGGTCCCGACACACCGCTGACCACGGCTCATCCTGATTGGTTCCGTACCAACGGCGATGTACTGGACTGGACCGACGATGTGCAGCGACGCACCCACGATGTTCATGGACTGCCAGACCTCGATCACAGCAAGCCCGAAGTGGTCAAGCACCTCATTGATGACGGCCGCCACTGGATCCGCACCGTCCAACCCGCAGCCATTCGTGTGGATGCCGTCCGTCACCTTGATGTGCCATTCCTCAACAAATGGATCGCGGCGATGCAGTCTACGGCGAGTGAGCCCGTGGCTTTTGCCGGGGAGATCTTCGATGGAAATGCGGCAGCGATCGCCGCAGAGGTGAAGGCGACTGGACTGACTCACAGCTTTGACTTTCCGCTCTACTACGCAATCACAGAAGGATTTTGCGAGTCAGGCGATCTTCGTAAGATACCGGCTGCCCTCACACAGGACCGCCTGTATCCCGACGGTCACCAGTGGATCACCTTCCTCGACAACCACGATACCGCTCGGATTGCCACAGTATGCAGCGATAAAACCCAAGCATCGATTGCCTTACTCATGAGCCTCCGAGGTATACCATCCGTCACATGGGGAACCACTCAGGGCCTACAAGGGACTTCTGAAATTGAAGCACGCGGTGCCATGACCTTCGAACAAACTCCACTCCATCAGTTCATTGCCGATCGGCTCGATGAGCGCCGCTCTTTCGCAGCACTCACGAAGGGACAGACCGAGTGGCTAACCGCGCAGCCCGAACAGCTCTCCTTCGCCCGCGTGACCGAAGACGAGGCGATTATTGCATCGGTCGGACCCTCCAGTGAGCGCCCAACCCTCCCCGCTGATGCGGGAAACCCAACATGGCTGAAGTTGCCCGATACCGGCATCCACCGGTGGCTCCTCACACCGGAACCTGGGACCAGCTTTGGCGCTTGGACCGAACGCCTACGGTCAGCATTGCTGACCACCAAGACCGTTACTCTGCAGACGGCAGGCGCGTCATACATCTCGGGGAGTGATCCGGCAGTGGGCGCATGGAATGCGGCTGACGCTGTGGGCCCCGGAAAAGCCGTGGTAGCCCTTCCAACGGGCGGTGTGGTCGCACTCAAGAGCCTCAAGCAAACAGAGGATGGGCGCCCTGTGTGGTCCGCCCATCCCGATACGTTTGTGATTGTCGATGAAATCAATGAAGATGAACCGGTGCTGATTAATCCATGAGGTCCGCCTCGAGGTTGACCTCCACCATCTCGACACTGGCTTCGTCCATCGGCAGTTCCGCGTCCGCAACATGCGTCATGATGGGCAGGTAAATCGTGGCTCCGACCGAAAGGTGGTCGAGCGATGCATCGCCATTAAATGCCGCCAAAACCCAAGCTGGAACGCCCGCGATATCCTTCGCGATGGCCCACGCTGTGTCTCCGGTCCGAACCGTGTAGCCCTCGATTCCTGCGAGACCGCCATTGGACGCAAGGTAGCGCTCTAATCGCGACTCGAGTGCTCCGTTGCGCGAGGCCTCAAAGGACTCTCTGTCAGCGATGGGAATCGCCAAGACCTGACCCGGCACGAGTGGCGCTGTGATTTCAATGGCATTCAGCGCCGCGATTTCCTCGACGGAAGCGTCGGACCACCGACTGAGCCGGTCAAGCGACTCGCCGGCCCGCACCGTCACTGCGCTGAGGTCCTTGATTGCTTCCGAAGGAGTTGAGGTCTCCCCTTGCTGCGGTGGCTGTACGGAGGTCATTTCGACCGCATGGGGCTCTTCGGCCTCAACCGCGGTGTCGTGTTCAACGGATTCGGCAAGCCCTGAGCCCCCCGAAAAGGGTGCATCAGGCGATTGTTGGGCGAGAGGTTTGGGGTCAAACGCACTTCGCTGTGCGGGCTGAGAGCATCCAACGGTTGCGATCAAAAGGGTAAATGCGTGCTTCATGACTTCCTCCAAGTGTGTGATGTTGATGCACATCCACCCTCTTCGCAATCGCTGTGCCAAAATTTGTAAGTAACTGATATTACTAATTAATATTAGTTTTAAGGCCGCGTTTTGAATCATCCTCGCGGCGGTTTGATCTACAAATCCACGATTCCTCGTTACGGTTGACAGCACGGAGGTATCCATCATGGCCAGCGGAAGTGCAAAAGCCGTCTATGCAGCAATCGGCGCAAATTCTGTGATCACAGTGACGAAACTCACTGCCTTTGCTTACACCGGATCTGGAGCCATGCTGTCCGAAGGCATACACTCCGCCGCCGATGTCTTGAATCAGACCTTGCTCGCGCTCGGAATCAAGAAAGCAAAGAAGGGTGCAGACGAAGACCACCCCTATGGCTACGGCCGCGACGCCTTTGTTTGGGCGATGATCAGCGCCGTCGGGATCTTTTTCCTCGGGTGCGGTTTCACGCTGTACCACGGAATTCATTCGTTGATGCACCCGGAGGCCCCTGAGAAAATCCACATTGCTGCCGGTGTCCTCTTGTTCTCATTCGTGCTTGAGATGTGGACGCTCTGGGTGGCCTACAAAGCGGTAAAACAGTCTGCTGAGGAACTGAACATTTCGTTCAGTCAGTACCTCAAAGAGGGCCCGGATCCGATGGCTGTGGCCGTCCTTCTGGAGGATGCCGCTGCGGTCACTGGCGTCATGCTGGCAGGCGCCAGCATTGGACTGTACGTAATTACTGGCAACCCAATATGGGACGCAATCGGTTCGATCATCATCGCCCTGCTACTCGGTGCAGTCGCGATTTTCTTGGTCGTGAAGAACCGCAAGGCTCTGCTGGGGCAAACGGTCGCACCCAACCAACAGGCCGATGTCATGAATGTTTTGGCCTCCGACCCTGCCGTCGAGTCTGTGCACGACGTCAAGGCCACCGTAATGAGCGCTGACAGCTTCCGATTCAAGGCTGAGGTGGACTTTGATGGGCGGGCCATCGCGGCATCGTGGCTGGCATCGCAAGATATTCAGTCACTGTATGCGGAGGCGTCAACGGATGCCGCCGCATTTGAATCCTTTCTCGTTCAATTCGGGGAACAAATGACGGATGCTCTTGGAGAAGAGATTGATCGCCTTGAGCAGGCCATCCAGAAGGCCGTTCCCGCTGCCAAACACGTTGACTTGGAGTCAGACTGATGCACACCGCTCTCGATGAAGCCGCTATTCACACTCATCTTTCCACGTTGGCAGCACCCTGGACCTTGAATGCTGCTGGACACCTGAGCGCTGGATACACATTCGCAACCTTCAGACACGCCCTGACCTTCGCCAATGCGGTCGGGGACCTTGCCGACCAAGCCGACCATCACCCTGACCTTCACGTTGGCTGGGGGCGCTGCACGGTGGAACTGTGGACTCACGATGCGGGAGGGCTGACCGCAGCAGATTTTGCCTTGGCCCGAGCAATTTCCGAGTGCTACGACGCCTTGCCGTAGACTTCTGCGACAATTTTTCGGACCCGTGCGGGACTGACTGCGGGCTGCCCGGACACGGAGTGTGCCCACGCCAGATTGCCAAGACAACGGTGAACGGCGTCGGCCTTCGTATAGCCCAGTCGGCGCATCAACTGCGCGCGAGTACGCACATCGAGTTCGGTCGCTGTGCGACGTTCGTTCTCATTACCCGCCGGTTCGGCGTCTTCGTTTTCGTCCATCCAGCAAAAAGGCATCGGTCCATCCTCCGCACTCATCCTCACCCATACACCCAATCGTTGCAAACGCGACAATCCATGTCTCCCATAAATCAGTTAGAAGGTTCGCGATTCAGGGTAAACCATGACTGCAACTGATACTCTCGCCTCCATGTTCATCTTCAAGGGTGTGTCAAAGTCGGCACTGCAGGAAATCTGTTCCATGGCTCCTCCGGTCAATTTCAAGCCCGGTGTGACCGTCTTCAATCAAGGAGATGAATCGGATGTCGCACTGCTGCTGATCGATGGAAAGCTTGGTGTCGAGGTCTCGAGTGCCGGTCAACACCGTGAAGTCGGACAAATCAATGTGGGTGAGATTGTGGGGGAAACCGCACTTTTTGCCCGCGGGGGAAAGCGAAGCGCAACCGTTCGGGCGCTGCAGAGCAGCCAATGCCTCCTCATCAATCGGGATTTGCTGGACAATGCCGCCAAGAACGACGCCTTGATCGCGATTGAGCGCCACCTCCTCGCAACTCTCGCTCGACGCATCCGACGAACCAACCAAGAAACCGCAAAGCTCTGGAAAGAATTCGGAATGCAAGAGGCCCCCACTTCCGCGGCGTCTTCCGGATTTGTGACCAAGCTTAAGAAACTCTTTGGAGGTGGCTGATGCAGCGCATTTCTCCCGCAGATGCCGACCGACTTGCCAAGCGAATCGTTTCTCACCATTCATTTCCCGGAGCAAGCCACGCCGCGATCGAGCGCGTTCTGAACCACGGTGAGTTGCAGCATTTCGACCACGGGACAACCCTGTGTGGAGAAAGTCAGCCTGGCAACGAACTCTTTTTCTTGGTCCGGGGAAACATCACCGTTCTCCGTAAGGGCGGCGATGGAACCGATCGGGTCATCAGCGACATGACATGCCCCAACGTGTTCGGGCACATGTCGGTCATTGACGGTTCGGTTCGGTCCGCGACCTGCAGAGCCAACGGACCGGTTGAGGTTGTGGTTCTTCCCAGACAAATTGTCGACCGCCTGATCAGCGAGGGCTCTGTGGCAGGGGTGGCCCTGCGTCGCCTGCTGATTGCGAGCCTCTGTGACCAACTCTCCCATGCCAACGGATTTGTGCGTAAACTGGTACTCGACCACTCTGGTCTACCCGAGACGCCGACAACACCCACCCCATCGACATCGAAGGAATCTCTTCCCTCATCCCACGATGAGAGCCTTCGGACCCTGACGGCTAAGCTCGGCGGTTGGGACACGAATCTGCAGGACTTGGACGAGCTTGAGAAAGAGGTTGAGTTCGTAATGGATGAAGATCAAAAGCGAACCCTCGACGCGCGCTACCGGAGCTAAGCCGGACTCAGCAGCAACGAACCGGGTCGCCGATGGCAATTGGACCGCCATCGAGTACCGTCATGTATACCCCTCGAATTCGATGGTTCTCCGCCGCCATCACGAATGCAGCATGGCCAAATCGGGCTCGAAATCGGTCGCATGGAACATGAGGCGTTGAACTGACACGCAACACCGCCCCACCAATCTGAACGCGACTGCCCTCCGGAAGTGCCCGCTCGCGAATGTCCAAATCGGTGAATAGATTGTCGCCGAACAACGCGATGGACTGCTGGTTGGCGATGCGCGCGGCCACATGCACGTTCATCATCGACACCTGGTCGCCTCGATGCGCCTTGCCTTCCGACCAGCGGTCCCCAAGGAGCCCTCCGGTTGTCGACAATTCCGCGGTCGCTGGCTGGCTTCGCCCTCCTTCCGCGCGCCGAAGGACAATGGCCTCGAGGCATCCTGCAGGGGTTGCAAACAAGTCTTCGGCCTCACCCAAGGCGACCAAAAGTTCCTCGCGATCCAGATGCCGTTTCGGATCTCCAACCAACGCTGCATCCCCAAACGGCACTCGAGCCCACACTTTCGTTGTCTCACTCACGACACGACCCCATCGCCGCAGGGTAGCACCCAAGGAACTGCTGCACCACAAGCACCGATGGAATGATGAACCCATATTCCGGGTTTGCTTAGCCTGAATATCTGCCCATTAGTTCGACTCCGCTGGGGCGTGACTCACCAAATACTTGAACTCCGCCTCGTTCGGTCGCCCCCGAAGCTTGCAGTGCAGCGGCCAATCTGACACCATTCGACCGTTCATGTACTTCACATCACACGGCACCCCGTTAAGCGAAAGACAAGTACCCGGAGTTTCCGAGTGTCCAACTCACTGAAAAAGTCGCTGACCCTCTACGATGTGTTCGCGATCAGCACGGGAGCCATGTTCAGCTCGGGGTTCTTCCTGTTGCCCGGAATCGCAGCCGCCCAAACGGGTCCATCGGTAATTCTTGCCTATTTTGTCGCGGGCATCATGATTGTACCGGCAATGCTGAGCAAGGCCGAACTGACGGCAGCGATGCCCAAGGCAGGCGGAAGCTACTACTTTATCGAGCGGGCCATGGGACCCCTGATCGGAACGATCGGGGGTCTGGGCACTTGGCTTTCCCTCGTCTTCAAAACCGCGTTCGCGCTCATCGGGATGGGTGCATACCTCGCAATATTTGTTGAGCTCCCGGTCAAGCCGCTCGCCATCGGCTTGACCATCGCCTTTATGGCTCTCAATGTGGTCGGCGCAAAAGAATCCAGCGGCCTTCAGCGCATCCTCGTTACCGTCCTGTTGGCGGTCTTGGGGTTCTTCATTGCCCAAGGACTCTACTTTGTCGCCGGTCGGCCGGAGGCCACACAAACGCTCAGCGAAATGGGACCCTTCTTCCGCTCGGGAGTTGAGGGTTTCATGGGAACCGTCGGACTGGTGTTCGTCTCGTATGCGGGACTCACAAAGGTCTCCAGTGTCGCTGAAGAGGTCGAAAATCCTGACCGTGTAATTCCACTGGGGATGCTGCTTTCGATCGCTGTGGCCACCACTGTCTACTGCATCGGTGTGGCCGTGATGATGTGGGTTCTCGAACCTCAAGCCTTCCAGAGCGATCTCACCCCGGTCGCCAGCGCAGCTAAGGTTCTGTTTGACTGGTTACCCGAGGGCGTAGGTGTGGGCCTCGCCGTCGCGGCAGCAGTGGCCGCATTCGCATCCACTGGGAACGCCGGCATCATGTCCGCATCGCGGTATCCGCTGGCCATGGGGCGTGACCGCCTCGTTCCTCGAGTCTTCACCCACATCGGACGCTTCTCGACACCGACGATGGGCATCTTGGCGACCGGAGTGCTCATGGTGCTCACCATCGTATTCGCAGAGGTCTCAACGGTGGCCAAGCTTGGAAGTGCGTTCCAGCTTGTCATCTTCGGGCTCATCAACCTGTGCGTGATTGTGATGCGGGAGAGCCAACTCAAGTACTACCACCCGGGCTTTCGGTCACCACTTTACCCTTGGGTTCAGATCGCTGGGATGATCATTCCGGTATGGCTCATCTCTGAAATGGGATGGCTGCCCTCTCTCATGAGCACAATCCTCGTGGTTCTGTGCATCGCCTGGTATCACTTTTTCGCACGCGGACGGGTCGAGCGATACGGCGCCGTGCACCACGTATTCGAGCGACTGGGCAGGGTTCGCAGCGTGTCGGTTGACAAGGAACTGCGAACGATCTTGGGCGAAAAGGGACTCCGCGAAGAAGACCTGTACGAGGAAGTCATCGCTGGCGCACCGGTGCTCGACTACACCAAGCACATGGGCTTCGAGAACATCGTCCGCGACGTGTGCTCTCAAATCGGCAAGGCAGAAGGCATTGACGAAGAAGAACTTTACGATGGCTTTGTCCTGGAATCACGCGCCGGACTCATGCCGCTCGATCACGGAATCGCGGCTCCGAACATGCGCCACCACGACGTTGCGCACCCAAGAATGGTGCTGGTCCGATCGAAAAAAGGCATCGAAATCGATCTCTCCGAGTCCTTCGGTCACCTCGAACTGGACGAGCCAGTGCGCGCTTTCGTGTTCTTGGTGAGCCCGGAACGACACCTCGGCCCCCATCTGCGAAGTGTCGCTCAGATTGTGACGACCATCGACGCGCCTGATTTTCTCGAGCGGTGGATTGCTTGCGAGACCGACGAAGAAATGCGCGCACTTCTCCTTCGCGATGAACGGTTTTTACAGGTCACAGTGCACAAAGGTGGCACAGGTGACGAACTGGTCGGTAGCCGGCTCCGTGATCCAAACTTTCCAGCTGGCGTGCTCGTCGCTCTGGTTCATCGGGACGACACCTCGTTCGTACCGACCGGCGACGAGATCATTCAGGAGGGGGACCGGCTGACGATCATCGGCAATCCCGGAACGGTTGAAGTCTTGCGTCGGCGCTTTGAAGAAGAGCCGGCCACGCCACAGGAATAGACCGGCCACGCCACAGGAATAGAACCGGCGCCGCTGCAGAGGTTTAGTGCGTCCCAGTGGAGCCAAACCCTGACTCCCCTCGTTCGGTGTCATCAAGGTCTACTGCTGCTTCAACGGCTAGCTGTGGAGCCGGTGCGAGGACCATCTGGGCAATCCGCATTCCGCGCTCGATCGCTATCGGTTCCGGCCCAAGGTTGATCAGGAGGACTTTGAGTTCGCCGCGGTAGTCCGAGTCTATTGTCCCGGGAGCATTCGGAATGCTGAGGCCTTGGCGCAAAGCCAACCCAGATCGGGGGCGTATCTGACCCTCCCACCCATGAGGAATGGCGATGCGCAGACCCGTTGGAACCGCTCGGCGCTCCATCGGTGCCAGCGTGCAGGCTTCCGCCGCGCGCAGGTCGAGACCAGCAGAGCCGGGAGTCGCATATGCAGGAAGGTCCAAGCCCTCCCCATGGGGGAGCACTTGGACCTTCAGAGGCGGAAGCCCAGTCATCCTTTCTACAGGGTGGCTTCGAGGGCTTCTTTGCGGCTGAGACGAATCTTTCCGCTGCGCTTATCGATGTCGATCACGCGAACCAACACTTCGTCGCCTTCGGTCACCACGTCCGTGGTTTGCTCGACGCGCTCGTTGGCCAAGTGACTGATGTGCACCAAGCCTTCCGTACCGGGGAAGATCTCGATGAACGCACCGAAGTCCACTGTCCGCTTCACAACGCCCAAGTACAGCTTGCCGATCTCGGCTTCTTGGGTGAGCTCGCGAATCATGCCAAGCGCCTTGTTGGTGGCGTCTGCATCCGAGCTGGCGATGAGTACGGTCCCGTCGTCTTCGACTGTAATCCGAACGCCGCACTCTTCTTGCATGCCCCGAATCGTCCGACCACCAGGGCCGATGATGTCCCGAATCTTGTCTTGCTTGACCTTAAGCTTGGTGATTCGAGGAGCATTCGCAGCGATGTCTTCGCGGGGCTCGCTGATGGACTTCGCCATCTCGTCGAGAATGTGAATCCGGCCTTCACGGGCTTGCCCAAGGGCCTTGGCCATGATTTCCCGGCTCACCGAGTCGATCTTGGTGTCCATTTGGAACGCAGTGATTCCGTTCCGGGTACCGGTGACCTTGAAGTCCATGTCGCCCAAATGATCCTCATCACCAAGGATATCGGAGAGGACTGCGAAGTCATCGCCTTCCTTGATGAGGCCCATTGCAATACCGGCAACTGGAGCCTTGAGGGGCACACCGGCATCCATCAGCGCAAGGGTCGAACCACAGACGGTCGCCATGGAGCTGGATCCATTGGATTCGAGCACATCCGAACAGCATCGAAGAACATACGGGAAGTCCTCTTGCTTTGGAAGAACGGGGATGAGGCTGCGATGAGCCAAGTTTCCATGCCCGATCTCGCGACGCTTTGGACCGCGAAGCATGCGCGCTTCACCGGTGCAGAAGGGCGGGAAGTTGTAGGTCAACATCCACCGACGGAATTCGGTTTGTGAACCCGCAAAGTCGATGCGCTGTGAGTCCATTTCCATGCCCAGAGCGGCGGTCACGAAGGTCTGGGTTTCCCCCCGAGTGAACAGAGCAGAACCATGGGCCTTGGCGGCGACGCTGACTCGAGAGTCGATGAACCGAATTTCGTCCGTAGCGCGACCGTCAATGCGACGACGCTCGCCGAGGACCTGCTTCCGCATCACCTTCCCGACCATCTTGTCCCACGCTTCCTTGGCGTCGTTGGTCTTGGCTTCGATCACATCTTCATCGGTTTCACCGTCGAGCATCGACTCGATGACCGCATTGCGGGCGGCCTTCAGTTGCTCCTTTCGCTCGTGCTTACCGGTGATGGCCATTGCCGCGACAAGGCTATCGGTACCGTTGGCTTCGACATAGGCGAGAACATCAGCGTCGAGTTCAGGCGCAGGAGGAACCTCTGCCTTCTCCACACCGGCGATGTCACGAAGTTCGTTGATGGCACCGATGATCTTCTTGATCTCGGAGTGCGCGTAATCCATCGCGTCCATCATCTGGTCTTCAGACATTTCATTGGCGCCGCCTTCCACCATGCACACGGCGTCTTCGGTACCGGCGACAACAAGGTTCATGTCGGCCGTTTCCATCTGAGCGCGGCTGGGGTTTACAACCAACTCACCATCGATGGACGACACTCGAACACCAGCGATGGCCCGTTGGAGGGGTGCGTTCGAGATGTGAAGGGCTGCGGATGCGCCGCACATGGCGAGCGTGTCGGTGTCGGTGGTCTCGTCGTAAGACAAGACAGTTGCAATCACCTGAGTCTCGTTGCGGTATTGCTTTGGAAACTGTGGACGGATGGGGCGGTCGATCATGCGGGCGATCAATGTCTCCCGCTCGTTCGAGCGTCCTTCACGCTTGAAGTAGTTCCCGGGAATCGAGCCGTAGGCCCCGTTCCGGTCTTGGTATTCGCAGGTCAGGGGAAGGAAGTCGAACCGAGCAGGGCCACCGGTAACGGCGGTCACAAGCACGGAGGAATCACCCACGCGAACGATGACGGAGCCGTCGGCTTGCTTCGCCATGAGGCCCGTCTCAAAAGTCATAGTGGTCCCGCCGATTTCGACGGATACGGATTTGGTTTCCATTTGGTTCTCCAAATGCACGGGCGCGTCGCGTGGCCGTCCATTTGGCCACTGCTCCCGCTGTGTTTTTTTGGGGGTGCGCGCACACGCGCGCGCCGCAATCAGGGACAGGTCTCAGGCTTCAAAACGCGACCGAGACTCCGTAGACCTGCGAAGATTGAATGATTCCAGCGCATTCAAGCTGCGAAGACCTGCGGGATCCGGCTGTCCAAAGACGTTGACCGATTGCGGATATTGAAAAGAACAAAGAAAAACGGGCGACTGTACAGTCGCCCGTTTGGAACTAACGCCGAAGGCCGAGGCTCTTGATGAGCGCCTTGTAGCGATCCTCATCGTTCGTCCGCAGGTACTTCAGCAGACGGCGACGGCGACCGACCAACTTGAGCAGACCACGACGGCTGTGGTGATCTTTCTTGTGGGTCTTGAAGTGGCCGTTGAGGTAGTTGATGCGCTCAGTAAGAAGCGCGACCTGAACCTCTGGCGACCCCGTATCACCCTCGTGGGTGGCGTAGGTTGTCATCAGTTCTTGCTTGCGTTCAGCAGTCATTGCCATTTTGATGTCTCCTTCATTTTCGCCTCAGCAGGTGACCGCCGGATGGCATACCGGGGGGTGCCGCTCGAGACGCTGACAGCCGCATATCGCCTGTTGAGGACGACTCGTCAAGAGATTGGGCCCACTTGATCGCCCTAAATTGCCATTCCGTAGATTCCATACAGCAGCATCTTGGGGCTGATGGTGCGCAAATCGATGAACTGCTTCTTGAGTTGACGGGGCCGCATGTAGAATCGCCGGGTCGCCCAAGATTGCATCTTTACCAGTGTGGATGGATCGTAGCCATGGGGGTGATAGATCAAGCGGTCGGGGTCAGGATTGAACGTGGTGTAGTTCTCCCAGTCGTCTCGAAACAGGTCTTTCTGCCATCGGTCCTCGAATAGCTTTGAACCCGGAAATGGCACGGTGATGGCAAACTTGGCGAAGTCAAGGTCGAGGTCGACGGCGAACTCCACGGTTTCTTTGGTCATCTCCGGCGTCTCTCCGGGCATGCCGATCATGAACAGGCCGACGGTTTGAATCCCGGCGTTGCGTGCATTGTCGACACCAACGCGGACTTTCTCAGTCGTGATCCGCTTGTTCACATTCCCCAGCAAAAGATCCACGCCCGACTCGATGCCCATCAACACACGTCGGCATCCACCGTCGTACATCATCTGACAAGTCTCGGGATCAAGTCGGTCCGCCCGTGTTTCGCTGAGCCACTGACACTTTTTATCTAAGCCGCGAGCGACGAGCTCTCTGGTGAAGGGCTCTAGGTCCCGTTTAACCAACGGAAAGATGGGATCGATGAATCCGATTTGCTTCACCCCAAACCGATCCACCAGATACTCATACTCGTCCACAATCTTTACCGGATCGCGACGGCGGTACACCTTTCCTCCGGTGTGAATCAGCGAGCAGTAGTCGCACCGATACGGACATCCTCGAGACCCCGATATGGTCAACACCGGCTTGGCAAAGTCGGCAAACGGCAAGAGGCCATACTTGTGGTACGGAAACAGGTGCCACGCCGGGTATGGAAGCGAATCCAAGTCTTGGTTGATCGCCCGCGCCTTGTTGGTGACTACGCCATCATCCGACCGCCAGGTCAACCCATCGATGGCGGAAAAATCCGTCTCGTTGCTCGCCAAGGCATCGACCAGTTCATTGATTGTGATCTCACCATCCCCGTGAACGGCGAAATCAGCGTCTCGTGACACAACAATTTCCCGGCCAAAGACATCCGCATGCACACCGCCCCAGACGATCTTTGTCTCAGGGAGGCGAACCCTGAGCCGTGAACTGATGGCCGAGCAAACCGGTGCCGACGGCGTCAAGACCGTCATGCCGATCAGGTCCGGGCGGAATCGCTCCGACTTCTCTGCAACTTGGTCGACATCAAGGCGTTCCGCAAACATGTCGATGACGCGAACATGGCAGCCATGCTGTTCGAGCGCCGCCGCGATGTAGGCCAAGCCAATGCACGGCATGGGCTCAAGCAAACCCGAGAACCGACCCAGCTTGGCGAGGTTCATCGCCGGATTGATCAACAGAACGCGCATTTGGTCACTTCCCCCATCTTCACTGTACCTCATTGCTTGGGAAAACGATTGCCGTCTTCTTCGGAAATGTGGTCCGGTAGCCGCGCGATGTCCTTCCGTGTGAGGTACTGAAAAAATACGGGATGGGCCTGAGTGAGCCCCCACTTTCGTTGATGCTGTACGGAGTGGTGATCATAAGCAGCCACCACGGCACTCCGTGCATCTTCAAACATTGGAGTGAAGGTGATGGATGGACCCACAAAATTTCGACTTGGTACCATCGCAGCTGGGCGCAAGGCGAGGATTGACTCCGGCGACATCTCGCGGACTTCGGTCCGTCCCGAGGCATCAATCACGGGCCCCCCGTAGTGATACGCAATGGACCCTGCGCTGTGCAAGACGACCGGCTGCGGAGAACTAAACCTCCACTTTAAGAAGCGAGCCATCGCCTGGGATTCCTTCAGCGCAATCCGCCGATCTTTGGCCACATCTTCTACCGAGGCACGAGGACGAGCAACGTCTATGACGACCAACAGCAACGCCGTGATGACCACCGCCCGGCCCCGGCGAATGTTCATCATGGTGTGCGTGCTGAGCCAACAGAACGCCACGATCGCCGGTAAAAAACGGTCCGCTCCAGGCGCAACATCCCCTGAACCCGTGATGCCCCGAAACAGCCACACCAAGGCACACCACCCGGCCACACGCGTCGCAGGATGACCAAAGGTCTTGGAGCCCACACCGAACACGCCAAGCGTCACGAGGACGGGCATGGATCCCGCAAGCACAACCAGCCGTTGTGGAGTGATGACCTGGAGGTCGACTGCGAGTGCTGTCGGATACTCAAGTCCCAGAAAAAGTCCGCCCATCACCTGCACGGCACCCGCAACCGACACGGACCAAATCATCCTGCGATCGGCGGCCACTGCCCCAAGCGAGGCCGCCAAACCAAACGGTCCGCAGAGAGCGAGTCCGCCAACCGCAATCGTGGGCAACACACGGCCCTTCAGGGTAGGGTGCCTCATGGTCATCAAGACCAAAGCCGTCCACATTGCTAACCACGCGTCATTGGTCCCCGAACGCGCGGCGATCAGGAGCGGACTCGAAGCCGCAAAGGCGACAATTGGGAGCAGGCATCGCCCAAAATCGAGCCGGCGGATTGCATCTGCGAACAACACCGTCACACAGAGTCCCGCCGCCAACACACCCAAGACCGGCAGCGCTTTCACGGGCTCCACACCGATCCCGTGCAGTCCCGTCAGGACGGCCACCCATAGCGAATCGAGAAAACCCATGGTCGCCGTATCTTGTCCGGGTAGACGGCCCGATCGACCCCATGAGAATGAAAAGGCGTAACGAACAGGGACAAAGGCCCGATCGACCCACATCGAGGTTCCCACCCACGCCTGAGCGGCCACTGTCGCCCCCACTGCGCTTCCAATCCCCCATGCGAGGAGTGGACGCCGACGGCTCGGAGTCAAGAGACCCCCATCACCAAGTCAGCAACACTGAGCCCATCGAGGACCTGTTCCATTGGGATGTAGGACTCCGCTCCATCAAGGATCGATGCCGTCGCTGCCAGTTGGTCGACCTGAAACAGTCCTTCCGTCGGCTCAAGTTCAACTTCCTCACCATCAAGAAAGATTTGCCGCGCCTGTTGACGAACAATTCCGCTATCGAACTCGAGCACCATCTCAAGGTTTCGCTCCAATCCTTCTTCCATGCGGCAATCAAGACCAATGGTGACCCCATCCGGGTACGCCAGTTGCACCGCGAGGTTGCTGGGCGTGCAACGCTCAACTTCGACGTCTTCGGGCACGCCAACCGCATCAATAATTCGCTGAAAGCGAGCGATATTTGCGTGGGCTGGCGATGTCGCCCGGGGCCGAGCCCCGCCCCAAAACCGCACATTGCCACCCAACAAGGTTTTTCCGACCGCGAAATTTCGAATCCACCGCGCCGCAGGCGTCAGCAACTCAATGTGCTCGACGTGGAGAACTCGGTCCCGAGCCACGGAAAGCGCGAATAAACTGGATGCTTCCCCGGCCGATGCGGCAACAGGAAACTCGCACACGACGTGGCGATGGGTCGACAAAGCAATGTGAACTTGACTGGCGTGAAAGTTGTCTGGAGAACAAATGGCCACCGCATCGACGTGCTGAAGCATTTCTTCAAACGAGGAGAAGCTCTCAAGATCAACGGACTCGGGTGATCCGCGCCAGCCTCCGACCAGCTCGGCTCTCGGGTCGGCCCGGATTGCGCGAACGCGAGCGCGACCGGCAAGCCCAACACCCAGTACACCCCATCGAACCTTCATCATTGATCGCACCTCTATCCGTTGGCAGATAACATGGGCTCCACAGGAGTCAGCCTTGAGAGCAATAGTAATCGGTGGCGGAATCATGGGGCTCTGCTCTGCGCTCGCGCTGCAGCGGACAGGGCATCGAGTCACCGTCTACGAACAGGGCAGCATACCGAACCCGATGGGATCGAGTGTCGACCATCACCGCCTCATCCGTCATCCTTACGGACCGTTGACGGGCTATGCGATGATGATCAACCCCTCCTTCAAGGCTTGGGGTCGAATATGGAGCCAACTGGGGCAAACCCTGTTTCACGCCACCGGAACCCTCGTCACAGCAAGCGACGACACGGCGTGGGTCGATCAATCGTTGAGCGACATGGACGCACTCGGGATTCGTGTCGAAGCGCTCTCCGCCGATGGAATTCGCCGCCGAGCACCCATGATTCGTACAGATGGTTTTGAGAAAGCCGCCTGGATTGACTCGGGAGGCGTCCTGTTCGCCGAGCCGATCGTGGCCGCGATCGCACAGCACCTCGTCCTCTCTGGGGTGACCGTGAACACCAACACCCCGGTTGTCGACATCGATCCGGTGCGCGGCGCCGTGACCCTCGCGGATGGAACACGCGCGCGTGCTGAAATCGTGATCGTGGCCTGCGGTCCGTGGGTGAGAGAACTGGCTCCATCCATCATGGGTCGCGTCAAGCCCAGTCGCCAAGTTGTGGCCTACCTCGAACCGCCACCCCACCTCGCTGAAGCGTGGAGGACGGCGCCCATGATTCTCGACATTCACGGGGCGGGAGGCATTTATGCAGTTCCTCCTGTAGGTGGAACCGGCCTCAAAGTCGGCGATCACACGTTCTCGCGCAAGGGCCATCCGAGTCGAAAACGCGAGGTGAAGCCCGGCGAAGCCGAACGGCTACTCGAGGCATGCCGGTCACGATTTTTGGAACTCGATGCGTACCGTATCGCTCACGCGAAGACCTGTTTCTACTCCGTCGAAGCCGATGAGCGTTTCATTCTGGAGAAGCAGGACCGCGCTGTCATCGTGACGGGATTCTCGGGGCACGGGTTCAAATTTGGAGCCTTAATGGGTGAGATCGTGGCCGGACTTACCAATGAACGCCTCACCCCCACCGAAGCGACCGAGCTCGCCGCAGGGCGGATAGCCGACCGGAAACGCATCGAGGCGCTCACCAGCCTTTGTTCGGATTGAAGCGGCGCCGATCTCGCTTGGTGGGTCGAGGCCCTTTTCGACCCTTGCGGCTGCCCCGGTCGAACGTTGGGTCCCCCGGCACCCGTCCGGTGGGAGGGGGTGGCGGCGTATGATCAACATACAATGTGACCGCAACCTTGGCCGGACCCCGCTTGTCTGCCAATCCAGCGACCTCAAGGACACGCGGCCCGCCCGGCGTCAACACCTCAATGGTGTCCCCCACGACCACATTTTTGCTCGACTTGGACGTCTCTCCATTGATCGCGACATGCCCTCCCGTGCAGGCATCGGATGCCATCGAGCGCGTCTTGAACATTCGCGCCGCCCACAACCATTTATCGACCCGAACTTTTTCCATGGCTTTCCGTCACAACTGGCTGAAGCATGGTAACCAACTGGCATGAAATTTCGCTTCTACTATGACGTTGTGTGTCCTTATGCTTACTTGGCGAGCCTGCGTGTCGAGGCCATGGCTGAGCGAACGCGAGCCCAGATCGAGTGGTGCCCAATCCTGCTGGGTGGTCTGTACCGGCATCACGAAACGGCCGACGTCCCCGCGGAATCATGGGCGGAGTCCAAGGTGGCGATCGGTGCAGCAGACCTCCTTCGTGAAGCGAGCGGTCACGGGGCACCCTTTTCACCGAACCCCCTTCACCCCCAGCGCACCGTGTCTGCAATGAGGCTCCTGACCTTGGCGCAAGGCCCCACTCGCATTGCGCTGACCAAGGCGCTGTACGCGGCCTACTGGGTAGACGGCAAAGATCTCAATGACGAGATCGTGTTGAACCAACTGGCTGAGCAGCACGGGCTCACCATGGATGATGCCCGCTCACAGACCACGAAAGATCAGCTGCGTGCGGCCACCGCCAGTGCAGCAGCCAAAGGGGTCTTTGGCGTTCCCACGTTCGAGATTGAGGGTGAACTATGGTGGGGGCAAGACCGCATGCACCTCGTCGAACGAGCCCTCGGGGGAACAGACCACTACATGCCGCTGGTGACGAACCCAACGGTCAAGCGCATTGAATTTTTCCATGACTTCTCGAGCCCATACTCGTACATCGGCGCCATGCAGATGAACAGACTCGCCGCCGAGTGGGGTGTTGAAATCGATTGGAAACCCATGCTCTTGGGCGCCCTCTTTCATACGATTGGAACCCCCAACATTCCGATTTTCAGTTTTGGCGAAGCGCGACGAGCTTACTTGATGAAAGACTTGCTGGACTGGGCCAAGTGGTGGGGCATTGACTTCAACTTCAGTCCACACTTCCCAATTCGCTCCGTCATGGCCTGCAGAGTGGCGATCATCGACCCCAACACAACCGAGTCCATGTACGCTGCGGCATGGGTGGACGGGGTCGATCTCAACGATGCGGATGCATTGATTCGTGTGCTCAACGATGCCGGATTCGACGGCGAAGCCCTCGTTGATGGGACCCAAGATCCCGCCATCAAGGCCGTCCTCCGTGCCAACACAGAGCGCGCCGCAGCAATCGGCGCCTGCGGTGCGCCGACCGTCGCTGTGGGGAACACCGTATTTTGGGGACAAGACCGCCTCAATCGTGTCGCTGAATCCCTGTGAACGGTGCTTAGGCGCCGACCACCATTGCTTGCAACTCCCGTATGAGATCCCGAATTTCGGCAGCCCGCTCAAACTCGAGTTTTGAAGCGGCGGACTTCATCTGCTTGCGAAGGCGTTTGATCTCTTGCTCTGGGTCGGTGTCTTTGCGGCGCGCTACCTGCTGAGCCACCGAGGTGTTTTTGGCCACATTCAAACTGCCTGCGCGAAGAAGATCGTCGAGGGGCGACTCCACTGCCTTCTTGATGGTTTCTGGTGTGATGCCATGCTCCTCGTTGTATGCCGCTTGCTTGGCGCGTCGACGCGCCGTCTCATCCATCGCTGCAGCCATGGAGTCGGTTGTTCGTTCCGCATAGAGGATGACGCGACCGTGCACGTTACGGGCCGCGCGACCCATGGTCTGAATGAGGCTGGTCCGGTTGCGAAGAAACCCCTCTTTGTCCGCATCGAGAATCGCAACCAACGCGACTTCAGGGATGTCCAGGCCCTCGCGCAGCAAGTTGATTCCGACCAACACATCAAACTCGCCCTGCCGAAGATCGCGAATGATCTCCATGCGCTCGAGGGTGTCGATGTCGGAATGGAGATACCGCACCTTGATGCCGAGGTCGCGGTAGTAGTCGGTCAACTCTTGCGCCATTCGCTTCGTGAGGACCGTGACCAACGCGCGCTCCCCGCGTTCCGCGATGCCCCGCAACTCCGCAAGCAAATCGTCCACTTGATGATCGATGGGGCGGACCTCTACAGTCGGGTCCAGCAACCCGGTGGGTCGGATAATTTGCTCCACCACCACACCTTCGGCACGCTCAAGTTCATGGTCCCTCGGTGTGGCGGACACATAGACAACTTGATGGAGCATGCCTTCGAACTCCTCAAATTTGAGCGGCCGATTGTCGAGCGCAGATGGCAGACGAAATCCGTGGTCAACAAGGGTTTCTTTCCGGCTTCGGTCGCCCTTAAACATGCCGCCTATCTGGGGGACACTGACGTGACTCTCATCGATCAACATCAACCACTCGGACGGGAAGAATTCGATCAGCGTCGGAGGCGGCTCCCCTGGTTCCCGGCCCGATAGGTGACGGCTGTAGTTTTCAATGCCCTTGCACCGACCGGTCTCTCGAATCAACTCAAGGTCAAACGCCGTGCGTTCTTCCAGCCGCTGTGCCTCGAGCAGCTTGCCAAAGGAATTCAACTCATACAGGCAGTCTTTGAGTTCCATATCGATGGCATGCAGCGCCCGATCCATCTGGTCTTTTGGCGTCACGTAGTGGCTTGCCGGGTAGATCGCGACGGTCTCCAGTTCCTGCAGACGCTGTCCTCGAAGCGGATCCACTATGCTGATGCGCTCCACCTCGTCGCCAAACAACTCGATCCGAATCGCAACCTCGTCTTCCGAGGCCGGAAAGACTTCGACTACATCGCCGCGGACTCGAAACGTACCCCGATGAAAGTCATGGTCGTTCCTCGAATACAGAATCTCGACAAGCGCGCGGAGAAGCTTACTCCGTGGCCACTCTTGGCCAACATCGATCCGAACCAACATTCCATCGTAGGCTTCTTTGGAGCCGAGGCCATAGATGCAGCTCACGGAGCTCACGATGATGACATCTTTCCGCTCAAGCAACGACTTCGTTGCTCGATGGCGAAGCTTATCGATGTGCTCGTTGATCAGCAGGTCTTTCTGAATGTACGTGTCGGTCGAGGGAACGTATGCTTCCGGCTGGTAGTAATCGTAGTAGCTGACAAAATACTCAACCGCATTGTTGGGAAACAGACCCTTCAGTTCGCCGTACAACTGGGCAGCGAGTGTTTTATTGTGGCTGAGCACAAGGGTTGGCTTGTCGGCGTGCGCAATCAAGTGCGCCATGGTGAAGGTCTTTCCCGTGCCGGTGGCGCCGAGCAAAACTTGATGGTGCACCCCTTGGTCGAGACCCGAGCACAATTGAGCGATGGCTTGAGGCTGGTCGCCCGCGGGCGTGTAATCAGAAACCAAGTCAAACCGACCCATTCAGCTTCTCCGAGGGCTGTTGATTGCCACCACTACGCAAAGAACGCCCAGTCCGATGAGGCCGAAAAACTTGGATTCTTGCAGCACCCAATGGAAATTCGGAACCGATTGTTGGAGCGGGCGGAGCCAGTACAGCGGCCACGCGGTGAAAAAATACGACGCCATACCGAATCCCCAACCCCAACGGCCCAGTCGACCTTCCATCAGTGCCGTGCCGACCACAACTGCCGGAAACATCGCCATGACCAAGTGATGCTCATAGGTGTAAACGGGCGTCACCAATAGCAAGACTGTCAGTGCACCGAATACGGCAGCGGTTCCGAGGCGGTCACGGGACCTGCGCGCAACCCAAACAATGGGAACCAACAACGCCAGCGTACAGGCCTTTGCTGCCCGGCCCGCGGCCAAAGAGAGCGTATGTGCATCGGGACCGGGCCACAGCTGATTGAACAAGTCCGGTATTGAATGGTTCGCCGGCAAGCCGATTCGAACCGTCAGACCATGGTAGTTCCCTGTTGAAAAGCCTGGGAGGACCTCGGTATAGAACCGTATCTGTGTCGCCGCATCAATCCATGGGAGCGCCATCAGTGTCGAAATGACCGCCACCGCTACCGCCATCGCAATGGGGCGAATGGCCCCGCGAGCGGCCCATCCGGCGAGGTACAACGCGGGCGACATCTTTGCCATGGCAGCCACGCCGACCAGCGCCCCGTTCTTGAGCCACAGCCCGGCCACAGCAGCCGCCAAGACCATCAAGTTGGCTTGACCCATCTTGGCATTGTCAGTGATTGGGGTGAAGGTCAACAACAAGGCCCCCAGAATCACCCAAGGGGCCCGGAACCACCGGCGAAACATCGCCAGACACAGCAACACCAACCCTTGATTCAGCCAGAACCACACCCGATAGCTTGTGAGCAAGTCAAAGGCAGGAGACCACATAACGGTGAGCAGAAACGGCGGCGGATAGAAATAGGGATGCACACTTTTCCGCGTCCCTTCTGCCCGCGCCCGTTTTGAGAGCCGCTTGGTGGCATACGGGTCGCCACCGTCGAGAACCTCAGCGGCCGCATAATGGTAGGTCGCAAAGTCTCGTCCGTGCTTGGCGTTGCGAACCTTGGTCCACGCGGGTGTCACACTTACGCCCACATAGGCCAATAAGACTGCAAACAATAGCATCAGACTCGGGCGTCGCATGAGCCCCCTTATCAAACCAAGATTCGAGAAAACGAGACTTCCATAATTTCCTCAGCCTCCGCATCCACCAACAGCACACGGTGAGGATGAAAGGCGAGTCGATACTCCAGCAATTGGCGACGCGTCGGCGGAAACAACGGATCCGTGGCTTTCTCTCCCGTTTTCACCTCTGCAATAAATCGCTCGCCATCGCGTTCGACCAGAAGATCGGCCCGGATCTCGAATTCTTCTTCCTCGCCATCCACCTCCATCCACCAGATGCATCGAACTTGCCTGTCGAGAATCTCAAATCCCGCATCCTCGAGAATTCGCTCGGCGTGCCGCTCACCGGCGCCTGCACGCTGCGCCCGCGCCACAGCTCGGCGGTGGCCCCGACGCGCCAATCGTCGAAGCTTTAGCCACAACCATGCAATGCCGACGCAAAGGGCGACAATAATCCATAGTTCCGGTGACACGGTGGGCATCCAACGACCTAACGCTTCAGTGTTACAACGGCGCCATGAACCCGTCCCGCGCCATTGGTGTCTTGGTTCCAACCCATGGTTCCAAACCCCAAAGCCCGCCTGAACAACGCCCCATCGGGCGCGCTGCCCTGCTGCTGGCTGAGGAAGGTATCGATGTGATTTTTGGTGACCGACTCCGAAACGGTCACATCAGCGGATTCCGTGTCCGTCCTGGCCAATGGGAGGCTGCTGTCGATGTTCCGTTGAACGGAATTCACGATCGCTTCCCAAGCCAACTCCGGTCAGTACGATTCAATGAACTCATGAACGAGCGCAATGGTGTCCCCATGGCGAATCCACTGGCGTTCACGCTGTGGTGCCGAGACAAACTGACTTGCCAGCGCGATCTTGAAGACATCGGAATAACGATGCCCGCCGTCACAGGAGACCCAGACCGATTTGAAGCATCGCTCGCTGAATGGTCTCACGGGTTTTTGAAACCGCGATACGGCGCGCTTGGAATCGGAGTTCATCGAGCATCCCTTGGCGATGAGCTGCCGCACCACCTCGAAGGGGTCGTTCCCGGACGTCCCGATCCGGCAATTTTGCAGGCAGCCGTCGAGCCCCCTCCTGGCTGGGCATCTCGCACGGTTCGTGTATTGCTTCAACGCACTGTGGATGGCGGATGGATCCAGGGGTGCCCGGTGGTTCGGCAAAGCCGCTCTGACTTTGTTGCCAATGCGGCCCAAGGAGCGGAGGTCGTCTCGGGGGCCACGGCTCTGACTGATGCATGCCGATCAATGATCCACACCGCCGTCGCAGAGCTTGCCGATGCTTTCGATCAACTTCCGGTAGCGAGGCGCATGGTTGAGGCAGGCATCGATCTGGCACTCGATCCCGATCTGAAACCGTGGATCATCGAGATCAATTCTCGGCCGCGCGGCCGATTGGAAGTGCTGGCTCGCAGCGATCCGTCTCGTTTTGCAAAGGCGCACATCGAAGCGTGCGCTCGACCAATCCGAGTCTTGGCTCACGGGTGGTCTGAGGACTGACCCGGCTCCGAAACGCCCCCAAATGGGGCCGAGCCAGCCCTCATGGTTTAGTCGTCGATCAAC
>Ga0160422_10000371_pt1 | contig 26960 bp, 23 predicted proteins | sample Fk160mmetaG_FD_108192 | JGI IMG/M metagenome (GOLD analysis project Ga0160422, IMG submission 108192) | Marine microbial communities from the Central Pacific Ocean - Fk160115 60m metaG | ecosystem: Environmental > Aquatic > Marine > Oceanic > Photic zone | place: The Central Pacific Ocean...
AAAATCATCTCTTACTTTGAATTTGACTAAATCTTGTACGGTCTGTATTCCACCACCGCTTGTAGTGTGTTCTATTTCACCTTCGTACGTTCCAGCAGCTGTCCAAGTGCCCGTTGGAAATACTACTGCACAAGTTCCAGCAGAAGCATCTGTAATTGAAGCAGTTATTGTAGATAAAACAGTAGTTTTGCCTACCTCACGTATTCTTAACTTAACAGTTGCACCCGATAAAGAGACAGGTGCCCATGTAGTGCTGTCATCTGGATCTAAAGTTTTACCACTAGCCGCAGAGTTACTGTCTTTCAACGTAAAGTTAAGTTGAGGTAAAGTGTCCCCAACCACTAGTTTTATTGTATTCGAATATGCCATAGTTACCTCATTATATATTAATCGAGAGAAGCCGCGAAAGGTAATATATCAGTAAAGTTAAATCTACCCTTTGCCCAGTCCTCAAACCTAGTAGCAGTAGGGCCGAGTGGAGAAATCCAGTACTCATCTCCATAATTATCTGCTTGTAAAACAGGTAACATCATAGCCCAAGCACCTAGTGCTCCCGATCTATCTATTATCTCCATAGTATATTCACCCCAATCCATACTGTTTGTTCTGAATTTAGAAGCATCAAAAGCTAGCGCAGGATCGTCCCCTGCTCCAAAATCAACTATGCTCGTTAATGGTGAGGTTAAGTATTTTATAAGTTCTCTAAATTCTAGTCCGACCATAGTCAACGGTAAGAGTGTAGCTGCTGCTAATAGTATAGGTATTGCAGCGCTAGGTAAGGAGCCATTAGCAGAGTATCTATCCCCAGTTTGACGCATAACTCCTCCTATAACGTTTTTCCCATACGCATAGAAAAAAGATTTAAGTTGCCAAACTAAAGCAAAATACGGGTTGGATGCCCAAACAGGCCTTTCTGCAGCGTTAGGTCTAATAATAGATTCATCTACAAATCTAGCCAAGGCTTGTCTTACTCTATTTGCTTTTGCATCATACTCAGCATTACCTGTATCAAATTGTTTTTCATTTTTGAAGAACGCTTCTATATCATCTCTAGTCACGCCTAATTGTTGTAAATTTTTAGTAGCAAACTCTGTGTTTTTAGCTGCTTCTCTTTTTAAAAATTGTTCCCCCATGCCTAAAGCAAACACCCTAGTGAACTTGGTGAAAGCTTCCGTCCCTGTGTATCTAAAAAATTGTTCGTTAATATATTTAGCTTTCTCCCCCATAAAACTTAATTCTGCAGCATTTATGTACATAGTATTAACAGAATCAAAAGTAATTACTCCTACATCACGAGCAAACTTCTCCATGTCTTTTCTATTATTAAAATAAAATTTTAATTGACTAATAGCGGTGCCAAAAGCAGTAGCATCCCTTGAACGTAAAAAAGGTCCCGCTAAATCTGGTATAGAGGCGACCGCAGCAAAAGTTAGATACGTTAAGATATTAGTCGTTAGTAAAAGACTGTTAGTGCTTTTATAAAAACTAGGCATGTCTCTACCTGCTTTACCTAATAAAGCCTCCACTCCTTTTCTAGCTTTCTCTCGGTCTTTGGTATTTTTTATTCTACGTAATAATACTTCTACGGCTAAATGACCACGAACTGTTTGACCTGCTTCTATATCTTTAAATTGTTCTAGTCCTTCTACATTACGTACGTCACTAGCTCTCATGCCAACTGCAGCTCTTCTTCTGTATTCTGATTTTTTAACAACGTTTTCTATATATTTTCTAACGGCTAAGTGAGGATTTATAAGTAAATCTTCATCTGGGTTAGTCCCTCTAAGTTCTTGGTTAGAAACGTCTTTTAAATACTCTGATCTTTGTTTTGCCATACCCACTACTTCTTTTTCTAAAAGATCACTCTCAGATATATCCTCATCAGGATCATAAGTCTCTTCTCTTAAAAGAGTGCTTACATAAGCAGTAGCTTCAGTTTTATTTACATTTGCATTGTTTGCTTCAACTATTTCTATAAGCCTTGCCCTTAAATTGTCGTTATTAGCTATCTCAGTTAAATTTAACTGACGGCTAAAGAAGTTAAACTTCTCAAACTTTTTAATCCTATTGCCTGGTACCTTCGAAATATAATTATCATAAAAGTCCCTAAACCATTGTCTAACCTGTTCAGCTTGTGGACTAACTGTTACTGCTTCGGACTCTGCCTCTAATAGGATAGTGTTCATGCTATCTATCTCTTCTTCAGTCGGCCCTCTGTTTGGGTTTTCAAAGTTAAATATTTCATAAAACTGATTTAAGCGTTGGTTAATAACAAACTGCCTGCCTTGGAGCATTCCCAATCTCATCGCTGATTGTGAACGACTGTAAAATATTTTAGCTATTGCCTCTCCTTCAGGGCCTAACGTATATAAAAAGTTATCAACAGGTGCCACCCAATATTTTAAAGTCTTGTTAGCGAGCCTAAAACTATCTGATTCTGTTACTTTAGTGAAGATATCTCTTATAAGTTTTTTAGCATCGGTAGCATTTTGCTTACCAACTAAACTATCAAAACCTTTCATAGTGGTATCTAACATATCCCTAACTTCAAATAGGGTTTTGGTTCCTACTCTAAGATTTTGCTGTTGTGCTAAACCAAGTCGGTAAGCTTCAATAGTGTCTTCTATATAATCTCTAAAAGCAGGGTTAGTGTTTATAGTTCCTTGCTCTATGTTTAACCCTTGTCTTGTAGTTAAGATGTTTAAAAAATTAGTTTGAATGAAATCTATTAGTTTTTTAGCTATACGTTTGAAATAACTCTCTACTCCGGTTGTAGCTTTTTTATCTGGGTTTAACAGATATGAAGCAAACTGGTCTGCAAACCATTCTTCAAACTGTTTTTCTATAGCGCCCTCTGCCCAATATTGATGTGAATCTCTAAGTTCATTTGGTATTTTATTTCTATCTCTTTGAAATGCTTCAAACATATTTTTAAAAATACCTTTTGTAAAAACATCAGGATTGCTCAGATTCTCTCTAACAAGTTGTATGTTTTCAAAGAAAAATATGTGGCCAAGTTCGTGCCCTAGAGAACCAAAGAAGTTTAATTTACTAGCTACGGTTAAATCTGGCATAGCAGAGGCAACTCTACCATCCCTAGGATCTATATCGTTTAAAACAATAAAAGCAGTTTTGTTACCATCTCTATCGACTTGCATATAAACCTTAGCTCTGTTTCTGTTTAAAAAAGCTTCAGAGGTAACATCACTTTTTATTTGCTCCATTCTTTGTGGATTACTAAAAGTTAAATTAGCTCGATTGTTTCTAACATCATCCGCAGTTGCTACGTAAATGGTGTAGTTTAGTTTTAAAGAATCTTGTAAAAAATTAGTTAGTTTTGCAAAAGTTGATGTTATATCAATACCATCAATACTTAATAAATCGTTTACGGCTTGCGTGAAAAGTAATGGTTTTAACACTTTACCAGAGGCATCAGTAGTTGTGATCTTCTGAGGCCCAGGGGCTTTGTCTTGTCTGTCTAAGGTCTCTCCAGCTTTTCTGCTTTCTTTTCTAGCTTCGGCTTGTCTATCTGTAGGGCTCCTGCTTTGTCTTCCGGGTTCAAACCACCCATCTCCCTCTTCTATCTCTTGTCGAGTAGAAGGTATGGTGTCGTCAAACCCACTGACTCCTTCTGGTCTATCCACAGGTCTACCCTGTATTCTTGAAGTTTCATCTGGGAATAACGTATCAGCTTGCAGTTCACTAGAATCTACTGTGTATTCTTCCTCTAAAATATTTTCTAAAACAGTTTTTTCTGCCTGTAATACTTCGATCCTTTGTTCTATTTCTTGTGGAGTTACAGTAGTCGGTTCTTCTTGTACATCTCTAGCTCGTCTTTCAGCAGCAGCTTCTTCACTTAAGTTTTCTTTTCTTGTCGCTAAGTTATCATCAACTTTAGTGTCAAATCTACGAGCAGCGATTCTATTTAAACGATCACTTTGACTCGTAAATTCAATAAATTTTGAACCAAAATCAGTAGCGTTAAAAGTGCCGTCCGGGTTGTAATAAGTTTTATCTACGGCCGCTCTACTCTCCCCTAGAAGTCTTTCTTTTAAACGAGTGACTTCATCTTTTAAATTTAAGAATCTAAGTTCAAGCGATGTATAAGGTACGAAAGTCCCTCTATCATTTGGAATGAGTCTACCTCTTTGATTTCTTTGTATAGGAGTCTCTAGAGCTCCTGTATCTCTATCTCTTCTCGCTCCTTTTCGTTGACTAAGTTCATTTAAAGTTAACAACTTACCGCCTCTTTCTGCATATACTGGCGTATCAAATAAATCCGGTGTTACTATATTTTTTCCATTTTCATCTTTTCGTACCACAGGGACTCTATTAAGAGTTAAGGTATAACCTGCTTGAGCTAACAAAGGAAATAGATCAACAAAACCTGCCGCTAGGTTAGCATCATCAAAAGTACCATCTGGGTTTAAATCTGGATCTCCTCTAACAAAATCTATCAGAGTTCTCATGTTAACAGGCAAGATAGTGCCTGCTGATTTGTTAGCGTATTTTCTTTCATTCAAAGAAGATTCTTGTTCTGTTCTAAACACCCCCCAATTAGGAGTGGCTTGTGCAGTTTCTCCCTGCTCTAAAGCTTCTACAAAAACTTCATTAAATCTTTGTTCTAAAGGCACTGCTCCTCTGCTATCTGGATTAGTTTCAGATACTATAAGTCCTCTGTCACCCGATAGTTGAATGAAAACATTACGTGTTGGATTATCTCTTCTCGCTTTTAAGAAATTTTTAATTAAAGAACTCGACAATCTATCTACAGGTTTCACTCCCACTCTTCTAGTAGTAACAGAAGGTGTCCCATCTTCATCTACAATAGGTACTCCATCTGCGTCTCGCAGTGGTACTTCTTGCATTTGAAAATTAGGCGTTTCCCAAAAAGCTCTTTCCGACTCATCTAACGCATCTAAGTACGCTGCCTTTTCTTCATCTGTCGCTCTACCAGATAACTTAAAACCATCCTCTTCTATATTGGTACTTATATCAACTGCTTCTACGTCTACGTCTTGAGTTTGTGTGCCTACTTCCCTCTCCTCTACATCTATTTGTTCTCCAGTATCTGGATCAACATCAAACGGTACAAAGTCATCTTCTAAACTACGGTCTCTATCCCCTAGAACTTCTCGTATTGATCTTTGCCCTACTGTATACGGATTGTTTTCACTAAAAGAACCAAACAAACTTTCTGCATTTTCTAACGCTTTGTTATAGCTAGCCTCATTTGTAGTTTCTTGGTGAACAACTCTGCCTTGGTCATCTCTAACCTCTAAAACTCTATCGTGAAACCCTTGGTTCATAAGATCAGAGTAACCTAAAACAGTCTGTAAATTTTTCTCAGTAGCGCCTTGTTCAACAATCAACTTAGCTTTTGCTTCGTTAGAAGTAAAAATAGTCCCCCTTGGAGTTCTTACTTGGGCGCTAAATTGCTCTAAATTTTTTAAGTCTTTGATTTTACTTTCATCTTCTTTTCTTATGAATACTGTATCTTTTCCTACACTTTTATCTAAAGCTGCATCTACTTGGCCTTGTAAATCGGATATTGATTCTCCTTTAAAATCAGACGCTGGGTCTCCAATATTTTGATCCGCTTCTTGTTTTTCAGCTCGAGCTTCAAAGCCCTCATCTACAACATCACGCACTGCAGAAAAAATTCTAGAAACAGCAGTAGTAGGAGCCGCTCTAGCACCACCAGCAAAAAACCCAACAAAACTAGCTTCTGCTAATCTTAATTTTGCTTGCGCAGTATCGTATTCATCGTCAATTGCAAACCTTTGTGCAACTTGAAGCCCCTCTTGTAAAAGTTCTGTGCTACCTTCAGAGATAGCGTTAGCACCAGTAGCAGTGGCAATATCTCTAGCTAAATTTACAAAGGTATTACCTGCTTTTTGTGCATTGTAATTTCTTAATATACTTTCTACTCGAGGCGTAGCTATTCCTTTTAAATAATTTCTATATTGCGTTAAACGAGTCTTTTCTGTTTTGTTTAAGGAACTAAATCCATATTTATCGGCTTTTTGCCTTAATTGTTCTAAAGGAGATTTTCTAATCGCTAATTTAAATAATGATCTAGCAAAATAAGCCTCAGATATAGTACCTAACACCGCTTGCGGTATACCTAACAATGAAGCCATAGCAGCTTCTTCTTTCCCAATCTCTAAATCAGCCTCATCATACTCTCCTAAAGATTGAGCTGAACCAACTACATATTCTTGTGCAAAAGCTCCAGTTAACGCCCCACCTTTAAAATATTTACCGTAAGCATATGTTTCATCTAGCACTGCTTTTTCGTCAGGAGACAAAGCTTCCCTACCTTCTGTTTTAGCTTTTTCTACGAGTTCTTTGTAAAGTTGTTTAATTGCTGCCTTTGAAGTTAGTCCAACATACCCAGCTCTTCCTAATAAGCTCAGACCCCCTGTTCCAAAAGCAGAAACGATAGTGGTCACTGCTTGTGGAGTTACAGAACCTAAACCTTTTGCTATTTGTAAAAGGAAACTAGAAAAATCTGGTTGCTCTAAGAACTCTTCAAAAGGCTGCATAGTGCTCATAAACTCATCTGCTTGTTCTGACAGTCCCCTATACCTTTGTAGGTTAGTTTCAGCTGCTTCATCTCTTTCCAAAAGAGTATTAAAAATACCTTTAAATGCTTGAAAATCTGCTCGAGCTCTAACTGCCCCACCTCTTACTGCAGTGCCAAAAGTCTCAGCAAAACCTTCGGGCGCGAACTTTTCTCGGGGTTGGGGAGATAAATCAATATTTCTAACCTGGTCTTCCTGTTCCATTAACAAACCCATAATGCTAGAGGGCGCTTTCGCAGGCTTATTGTACTCAGGCTCAACTTCTGGAGTCGGTTTTCCTATAGGATCTAGAGCTAGTATTGCATTTGCAAACTTCCCCGCTCTTTCAGGTGTTTGTGACCTAGCCCATTCCGAATCCAATACTTCTCTACTAGCATCACGATAGTCGCCTAACTGCAAAGCCCTCCATGTATCTTTAAATGCTCTAGGGTTAGACTGTTCGTTCCACCAATTAGAACCTAACTGAAAATTTACAGAAGTAAGACGACTAACAAAATCTCTGTTCCTTTGCGGGTCGAGACCTAACTTTCTCATTTGAGATAAAGCAGCTAAATAAGCATCGCTAGAATCTTTTTTGAACCACTCATTTATCTGCTCATCTGACACTTTGTCACCTTGTTTATATTCAAGGCGGTCTTTTGCAGTTAACTGATGTCCAATGCCTCCGGTTAAGACATCTTCAGTATCAGGATAAATTTCGTCTCTTCTGCCTTCTTCGGCCTCTAAAAGACTTAAAATACTTTGAGGGACTTGGACTGCCACACTTATTGCCCTCTTCTATTTAAAGCGAGTTGATCTGCCGCTAGCTGTCGTAGAATACTTAAAGCTAAATCACCCGCATCATCTCGCGCTTCTTTGCCACTGATTTCAAGAATACTATCGCCAAGTTTAAATTTGACTGCTTGCTTAATTTGATTTGGATCTCTTATTGGCGTTTCATTCGGGCCTATAGCAGTTAGTGCTTTAAAAGTGTCTAAAGCCTGCTCAGTGTCTCCACTAAAACCAAAAAAAGCTACTACTTTATTAATAAAGCCTCGAGCACCAGCATTTTCCTTAACCCATTGTCTAAGATACTCTACGGTCATATTTTTCTTTCCGACTAAATCAGCAGCATTCTGCACTGGTAGAGTACGTAGAGTTGAAGCGGCGTTCCCTAACTCACCCGCTTGAAGTTGGGTTCTAACAGTTCTAATATCTGCAAGGTTAGTAGCGTTCGGTACTTCAGCAGGTTGTGACATATCAAACTGTCGTTTTAATATTGCAGATGTGTCGTACAACAGACCTGTTTCTAAGAAAAGAGGAAACTGTTGAAATAACGAATTAAACCTAACATCGTTTGGATCAAGGCTAGCCATAATTTTTAACATAGTAGCTATTTTTGTTTTTTTGCTAGCACGGTTTAAGTTCTTATTCTGTAAAGCTGTAACGTCACCAGAGGCTGTTGCATTTTCTGGAGATTCTGCTTCTAGTTTCGCTATCTCTTCTTTTAGGGATTGAATATCTTTTTCAGTAATCGCTCGTTCTACGTTAGAGAAATCTACTTTTTGTGTACCGTCCTCAAGAGCTATGACATCTGTTGAACTCAAAGGATCACCAAAAATAGAATTAATGTTATTTTTATTATTTAAAGCAAATTGATACGGGTTCTCTTGATACGCTTTTAACTGATCGGGTCTGTTTTTTAACATATTAATCATATACGAAGGACTTTTATTTTTATAAAAAGCAGTAACTGTTGCATTATCTGCTCTAACAGCTGCAGCATCGCCCCTTTCTTGGCTTCTTTTATTCTTAGTCGACTCTATTTTCTTAAGTATAGCTTTCTGTAATCTATCTTCATTTCTACCCGATAACGTATTAGCATCCTTTTCTAATCTATTTTGTTCCTCCACTGAAAGGCTTGCAAATTGAGCATCGTCTAAATTAAAGGGATTAGACCCAGTAGTTCTTATGTAGCTTGTATCACCGAAAGTATTTTTAGTGTTGGTATATGAGATGCCTAAAGGGCTAAACTTTTCCCTCATTGGACTACGATCTACCTCATATATCATACTCAAAAGCATGCTAGGATTAGTAACCCTTTCGCCTGTTCCCGGATCAACAAAACTGGAACCCGGTGTTTCTGATAGGCTTAAAGTTTGCGCATCCATAATACTTTCTGCTTGTGTTAGAGCGTCTTTTAACACCGCTAATTTATCAGCTGTTTTTACTACACTATTAAGAGTTTCTGGTCTTGCTGAGCTGGGGTCTGTTGCCGTGTTTATCGTATCGTCATCTAAACCAACGTAATCAATAAACCTAGAAACGCTTGGATCTCCTGCAAATCTACCAATTGTTAAATAAGAAGGAATGTAGGCTGCTTCTATAATGTCATAAAGACTTTTATTGTTTATATCTTCTTTAGTAATAGGTTCATCTTGATTAGCCTTTCCACCACGTTTAGTAAGGGGGGCTGAGTAACTTCTAGCATCGTTACCCCTAACCTCTGTAACTCTGACTAAAGGGTTTAAGATATCAAAATCGCCGTCCTCATTAAAACCATACGTACTGTTTACAAAATCAAACCTCTTCCCAAACCCCAACGTTTTAAAATCCATACCTGATTCAGTGGCATGCAAAGCAGCTAATTGTTTAGCTTGTGGGTTATTTCCACGAATTAAAATGTGATCCAGTGGGTTATATATAAACCCAAGTTCTTGACTGCCCGAAGTTATTTCATCGGTAAATTGCTTTTTTTGTGCTTGTTTTTGATTGTAGTACTCTTCAAGCTTTTCTCCACTTTGGAATGCGCCGCCAAGCTCTCCCGTCCTTTGGTAGTTACTGTATATTTGTTCTAGTTGAGTATCTAAATCAGTAGCATAATTATTTAACGCGTTATAGCTTCTTGTATTTTGCGCAACTACATCTCTTCGATCTTTATAAGTTTTTCTACCCTCAAACAGTTTTTTTTGAGGAGTAAAGAATACTTTAAGTTTATCTGAAGTAGATAAGTTTTGATCTCTAAGCGTAGAAATAGTTCCCGGACCAGCGTTTGGGTTAATAAATAAATCGTCAATTGCCATGTTATATTAAACTTAATGCGGATCCTATTAAGGAACCTATTGCTCTTGTTACCCCACCTTTATATTGGGCCCTATCTTGTTTATATCTATTACTTCTTTGTACATCAAGACTAGCTGCAGTGCCGAGTTCTGACATAGAAGTTCTGTTTAGGTTTTGTCCAATGTTTATAAGTTGCCCTAATAATCTTGTATTAACATCGTCTTGTCTTAAACGAGCGTTAGTCAAACCTCCTGCTAAATTCAAAGATCGTCCTCTCTCTTCTGCTCGTACTCGTTCTCTTCTTTGCGCGCCGGTCTCTTGTACTCCATATCTTTGTCTATTCCTTCTAGCAATATCTCTAGCAACCTGAGTTTGCGTTTCTACTGTCGGTCTTACTGCATCTACAATACTAGTATCTGTTTGTGCTTGCTCAACTAACTCTTCTTCAAAAGGTCTAAACTCAGTTACAAACTGCTCGTACTCCGCGGCTGCGACATCAGCAAAAGCCTGATCTGGGTCTGTAACTTCTGGTAAGCCCAAACGTTCCATAGTGCCCTGTGCACCTGTGGTTGGCCCCATGTATTGATCTTCCATGGGTTCCCCTATTCTGTGACGTGGGTTATGTGGCATTACTAAATACGCCTCCCGAAGTATACAATCCTTGCGAAGCATTCATATTAGTCAATGTATCCATCTTCGTATCATATGATTTTATAGCACGACCTATAACTGGTATGGCTCCCCTGCCTATGCTAGTAAGCGCATTTAAATTAGCTAGTCTATTTGACTGTTTACCAGCAGCGTCAGTAAGAGTTTCTGAGGCTGATAACCTACCCACATTAGCCAACGCACTTGTAGTAATCGCTTGTTGGCCTCTACTTGTTCCTAAAATACCCGCAGCTTCTTTATTTTTCGCATCTGCTGCTTGAACATCAGCATTAAGAAGGTTAGCTATCGCTCCAGAAGCCACATCCGCAGAATATTCTATTCCGGTTGCTGTGTCCAAAGTAGGTATGCCTCTACCAGTAAAAGCTTCCATAGCATCAAAGTTCGCACGCCCTAGGAAAGTGCTATCAAGATCTTGCCTTCTATTTCTATCCCTTAAATCTCTCAAAATAGGGTCATAGGTCATTGAGAATACTCTTTGATCCTCAAGTGCTTGCGCCGCCTGAAACTTTTCCATTTCACCGGGTTGGTAATCTTTTTCTTTAGGTCCACTAGACATATCTATAACTCTTTTCTAAATACTTGTGTTACAGCTTTATATCCATGCTTAGTTCCCGTCTTAATCCATCCAAGACGGCTGGAATGAAATTCTATTCCAACTATGTTTAAGTTTTCAGAAAGTCTTTCTACAAACTCAAACCCTTCACTTATTATATTATATTTAGGCACGCTATAGCCTACCCAAATAAATAAAGTTTTTTCTCCTCCAAAGTCATTCAACAGTGTCGTAACTAAAAAGCCTGCATATTCTTCGTCTTTATACACTACATATAAATCCGCGCTACCTTTACGTAAAGCAGAATATACATCAGCCGGTATCCAATCTGCATGAGATTTCTTCGTTACCTCGTAGAGATCTGATTCTATGTTTGTGTAAGCAGCGCGTATATCCTCTAATGGAATATGTTCAAACACTACTCCTCTAATAGTCAAGCTCCCTGCCATAACGACCGTACCTCTTCCTTGGGCTTAATCCAGCTCCTTTATATTTTACTGTTCTTTTAACTCCAGTATCTCCACCACGTCCTTTTAACTCTGCTAGTCTAATTTGTTCTTGGAACAAACCAAAATAATCAGCAGCAGCTACAGGATCAGTCCATTCTTTACCTGGCATTCTTAGTAACCTGTAAACAGAACCGTATACGATTCCATCTCTGTAAGTATTACTAAAAGCAGTGTCTATACTAGTTGTTGTTCTTGTAGGTTTTAACGCAACATTTACTAAAAGTTCTTTACCATCATTTGGTTTGGGCACTAACCAGAAAGTGCTAGCGGTTTTCTGTAAAAAAACTGAAGGAGTACCTGATTTGTCTCTCCAGTCAGGGTAATTAAGTTCTAAACTTCTTGGACTAATAGGATCTAAGTCATGTCCATCATAAGTTGCCCATAAAATTTGGTGTACATCTGTACCACTGGGTTGGTCGAACTCGTACTCATATGTACCAGATATAGTTGTTATCGGGTCTAAGTCAAATGTGAACGCTCTACTCTTTTCACAAAACTCAATAGTCGCTGCTCTTAAATTTAATTCGATTAGCCCATCTGGACATCCCGGAACATACGGCAAAATATCAGTTATTAATGAATCAAAACTAGCCACCTATTGCCTCCGTTTTAGGGTTAGTAAGTTGTTCTATTTGTTTACCAACTAATAAAGTTTGATTAAACGCATTAAAGTAGCCACTAGCTACTGCAACATTATTAGCATACTCTGATTCTTTTAGGAATGCTCTGTATAAAACAAAATTAATCAAAGCATTTGCAAAAATATCATCTACTTGAATTAAATCTGTACCCGCACTTATGTTGGTTGGATTCTTAGAATAAACTACCTCTACGTAGGCACTACCAGAGATTCCGGGGTAAACATAAAATTTTCTAGGGTCTTTCTCATTAAAGGCATAGTTTTTTACAATCGTACCATGTGCAGCTGGTCCAGTTACAGAAGAAGAATGCCAATCACGATTAATAATATCTAAATCTGATAATTCAACTTGTCTAATAGTTCTACTACCGGTAGCGTCTGTGCCTGTCCCAGACATGTTTCTTAAAACTTTAATTAAACGTAACCCGTCAGTTGGGATAGACTGTTCAGTTCCTGTGGATAGAGATACATTAGAATGAGTAGCGGTAGAATCAGGACGAATATTAACAATTTCTCTTTGACCATCATTTAAATAATCTATGAGTTCGCCTTCTGTCCATCGTACATTTGTATTATCTTGTAAGATATTTTGAACTCTGGAAAGAATATGTTGCGCCTGTAATGTCCCTGCCATTTATCACTCTTCTACTTTTTTACTCTTTGTAGTCTTTTTAGGTTTCTCCTTAGTTTCTTCGATAAGTTCTTCCATTTTCTTAGGTGCTTCTTTTACTTCAGTGCACCCAGCTTGTATGCAGGCATAAGCTATGTAGTCGGGAAACTCTCTTGTTTCTCCAGCTTCTAGCCTAACTGCATCACCAGTAGTTAAAGCTACGTAAACATCTTCACTAGCTTTTACTAACATTCTTTTTATTTCTTTTTCTGCCATTTAAAACTCCTGTTTGATAGAAGGGGGTGGCCCTAAGACCACCCCAATCTTAATTAAAATGCGCAATCTACTCTGATTACACCAAAGTCTTCATCCTGACCAGAAATGTCAGAATTGTACTTAGGCTTTTTAAGACCCATGATCTTACCGATAGAGATACCATTTTGGTTTCCGTAGTCGAAAGTATCTTCAACTATTTCTGGTAAACCGATATCTGCCATAGCAAGAGCTTGAGCTCCACAGAATAAGCAAGCAGCGAAGTCAATGTCACTACCAGATCCACCTTTCTGAGAACCAGAAGTTCCTTGAGAAGTGTTTGGTACGTGTCTGAATTCGTGAACCATGACACCGTCAACCATTAAGCTAGAAGATCCAGCAAATAGTTCGTTGTTTGGTCCTCTGATACCAGCGCTTCTTACGTTAGATAAGAAGTCTGAATCTAGTTTCAGATCAGCCATTACTTGTGGAGTAACAAAAAGATGGAACATCTCTTCATTACCATTGCCTCTCATACCTCTAATGTATTGATCTTTAGCATAAGCTTTAAGCTCAACAATTGTGCTGTACTTCATAGTGTCAGCAGCAACTAAAGCAGAAGTATCACCAGCAACTAAACCATTAGTTGCATCGACTCTTCTGTGTCTGTTAGAAGTAGGAGCAGTGATGTCTGCATTAAACGCAAGATCAGATAAATTAGCACCTGAACCTAAAACCGGTCTTGTAGCAGCAGAACCACCAATATTGTTGTTCTTTCTGTTATAAGAAATACCAGCCAAAGTTAGAAATGCTAACTGGTCTATTCTGTCTGCCATTGCATATGCAAGTGCATCCCTTGAGTGCTCACGGAAGTTGACAACAGATTTTTGATCAGCAAGCCTACCAGATAGTCTGTTTGCAAATCTTAATTGATCTAGTTGTACAACGATGTCGAATGCTCTCAACGCTTCTTCATTACCTTCGAGAGTGTTGTCACCAACAATACCATCACCAGTCATGTCAGCTAAAAGTGTTAAAACAGCTCTAGCTCCTTTTTCTGATTGTGTAAGTTCATTTATTCTCTGAACCATGGCGTTGGGGCCACTACCCGCAAATTGGTTAATGAAGGACATGTTTCTAGCAACTCTCCAAAAATCACGAGACCAGATAGTAAGCTGTTCGCTGGTCAACGCGCTAAAGTTTGTATTAGCCATTAGGCCCTCCAAATAAAATTAAATTAAAAATAACCAATCGCTATTTGGGGCGATATCCCGTATACCCTTTATCGTTGGGGCACGATACCGTCAGTTTTACGAGCACGACCTCGAACAGTTAACGTCACTGTAGACGAAAAAACGATTTTTATACTGAACGACCAGTGTTGGATTTCGTTCCAACATACGAATTCTTGTTAGTATACTACTCTTTAATCAAAGTCACCACGTAATCTTCTTAAAGTTTCTTCTGGTAGTGCACCAAACTCATCATCAGATAACGTGTTTATGTTAACGACTTTGCTTTCTTTAGCACCATCACCCTTCATAGCAGGGGGTTGTGCTTGAGAGGCTTCTACTTTTTTCTTTACATTAGCCTTTTGTTTCTTTTCTTGCACAGCTTTTGTTAGCGTAGGTGCAGGATCAGCTTTTGGCTCATCTGAAACTTGTAATAATTCTGGTTTTTTAGACAATAAAGTAACCTCAGTAGCTTTTGCTAACGAATCAGCTGCGCCATACCCTTGATATATAAAAGCATCACGCAGTTCCATAACTTCTTGCGTTAATTTTTCATCAAAAGACTTACTTTTTTCATCAAATATAGGAAAAACTTCCATTATCTCGTTAGCTTTTTGTTTTAACTCATGTTGCTCTCTGTCTTGTTGAACAGTTTGCCCCATTTTGTTTTGCATTTCAGCCATAAGCTGCTCTCTTTCTGCAGTTCTTATCTCTTCTCTAAGTTTTACAGCTTGGTCGGCCGCTCCATCAAGTACTAACTGCTGATATTCTGCTTCTTTAGCAGCAAAATCATAAGCTGGCATCTCAGGAACAGAAGGATCTTCTTTACCTTCCATATCTTGGAGTCTTTTTTGCATTTCTTTATTCTTTGCAAGCACTTCATCAAGTCTAGACTTAGGGACCATTGGAGATTTTGGCTCTTCTTCTACAACTTCTTCAACTTCAGCAACTTCAGCAACTTCTGGAGCAGCTTCTACCTCTGCAGCTTCCTCCATTGGCTCCACAGGTTGCTCATCATCTGTTTGTAGTTCTTCTGCAGGCTCTTCTTCTGTTGTAGCTTCTGGTTCTTCAACTGCAACTTCTTCTTCTTCTGTCTCTGCAACTTCTTCTGTTGCTTCCTCAGGGCTAGATTCCTCTTCGGTTTGTTCATCTTGAGTCTCCTCTTCTTCTTCAAAGTTCATGTCTACTTGAAAAGGCGCTACGTCCTCTTCAGTTTTTGCATCTGCTCCTGGCATTCCTTCGAATACCAACTCTTCAGTTTCAGTTGTGTTATCTTTTTTAGCCACGGTTATTACCTCCTCTTGGTTTCATAGCTTCAACAGCAATCTTGGATGCTGCTTGGGTTTCAGTTTGACCTTTCCTCATGTCATTGGTTAATGCTGATAACTGCTGACGTAAGGCAAGTTCTTGCTGTTTCATTTCCATCTTACTCTGCAGCTCCGCAATCTTAATTTGTGGATCTGCAGCAGACTCTTGTGCTTTCGCTACATTTAGCTGAGCCTGAGCCTGGATGTTCTGTACTTCGGCTTCCATCTTAGTAAGCTCGAGTTGAATTTTTCTAATAGCAGCTTCTGCTTGGAATTGTTGTATTTGTGCCTCTTGTTCACTAGGAGGTTCAGTACCTTGCATCGCACGGATACGTTGTGCAATCTCACCCTTCTTAGCCATGTGTGAATATTCAACAATTAAATCATCTGGAATCGGCACACCAACTTGTCTTAGTTGAATAGCTTCAGCAAACTGTACTTCGTCAAAGTTATCTCTAGTTGGCATAGTGCCTACAACTACTTGATACTCTCCTAAAGTTAAATCATTAATGATCTCTCCTTCTGGAGTTACCTGATTTAACAATAAAGGTTTTGTTGGTTTAAGAGGATTACTTTCATCTGTTATTTGAATTAAACGCTCTTCTGTGTAGTACTGTTGTACTAAACGTAAAATATGTTCAGCTAGATATTGTCTAGTTTTTTGTAGATTATCTAACGGTACTTGTATCATTAAGGCACCACGGTTTTGTTTTGCTTGTATAGCAATACCTGATACCTCTGGTGAATCTGTACCTAACATAGCATCACTGATACCACTAATCTGTTTAATGTTAGCCGCAGCTTTTTGGCTAATTCTATCTAAGCCGGTGGGAATCTGATTCGGTGGTATCTTCGCAGGAGGGGAAGACCCACGATTATATTCTAGTACCAAACCAGTTTCCGCACCGTGTTCTTCTAAATCGTCAGCGGTCATACCATTTAATGACCCTGTCTCTACAATCCAACCGCTGTTAGCTGTAGTGTTTACGATATGTAATTCTTGTGAACTTATTTTATTTAGTTGTTCTTGTGGTGATATTAAGTTTCTAACCATTCCGAAAGGTCTACCTCTTCGCCAGTATGGAAAGTAAGGAACAATGGTGAAACAATCATAAGGAGACCAGTCATCGTGTAACACAACTGAGTCTGCAGTTACCGTCCAACGAACTTTACGCATTGGTTTATTCAAAATATCTAAACCGTAATCATCGGCAAACTTTTGCATTTTACGTTTACCCCAAGTAGTTGGCACTGGACGCATATCGCCGGTCACTCTGTCTACATAAAAAGTACAGTCTTTAAGTTGATAATATTGTCTTTCAATAACTCTAACTGATCTTAATGTTCTGTTTTCTTCTGGGTTAGCTGTAGCAGATTGGTTATACTCTATCCCGGTATAGGTATCTCCGTATCTGGTTTCTTCATACTCAACTGAATCAGTGCCCATGCTGGCGCCATACTCTACAGAAGTTCTAAGTTGATCTGCTTTTTCTTGTCCGTACTGCTCTTCTATTTGATCTATGCTCATCCATTTGGTTTCGAATATCTCGTTCCAAGTTTTCGGATCGTATTCTTTTGCATCAGGGTCGATGAGGATATCTAGTGGGTCCTTTGTAGTTACCCTCACCTCGCCTTGAATGTGATCATCAAAATCAATACGGACATCGAAGTATCCTCTATCTTGAATAAGACCATCTGCGAAAACTTGTGATTCGAGCCAATGTAATTTGTTATTGTCTGATATTTGTAAGTAAAGTTTAGTAAGCACATCTGCTACGTCTTGTAACCCACCACCTTTGGGTTTAAAACTTATGTCGGCTCTTCTAGTGCTTTGTTCACCAAGTACGGTGTTAACGGTGGGGAGTATAGTGTTGATGGTTAACGCAGGACGGCCCTCGTCATCGAGCACCGCTACATCGGCAGGATCCCATTGGTTGCCTCTGTAGAAAGCATCACATTGTTTAGCCATGTGAATGTAATCGGTATGCCCATTGTCACGGGCACGTTCATAACGTTCGAACTGATTCTGAGCTATTAAATGCTCTTCTTCTTTTGATAATTTCTTTTTCTTTTTATGATACATTAAGAACTCATAGCACTTTTACGCTTATCCCCTTTGACTAGATATTTTAATTTATCTCGCCACGAAGGTACATGCTCAATTTTCTCTACATAAGTAGCAAACTCTGTCATCATCAACCCGATCCATGCTAACGCATCTACTTGGTCATCGTGAGCTCCGTTCGGAAAACGCAAAAGTTCTGCGATTAGAGGACCGACCCAAACTGGATCTTTCGGAAAGTATACCATGCCTTGTTGCATCCGTCCTTGTATCGCACGAGCTCTCGCTTCTTTATCTCTTCGACCCACTTTTAAATCTTTGAAGTAAGCTTCATTGAGTCCACGTTCGCGTACCCGCTTTTGGAGGAACGGACCGAGCGCCATTTCTATGTGACCTTTCTCTATTCCGACCACATGGGGTTGCCACTCTTGGTACAAATCTAATATTCTTTCCACCAATTCAAAACCATCATACTTGCCTCGGACACAATCAACAACAAATAAATTATCGTACTCATCAACACCGACTACTAGACCGACCGAATAGTCATTACGTTCGCGCTGCCCGATCGCCAGATCCCAGGCACAGTAGTAACGTAACCGATCAAAATCAATGTCCATATCATCGTAGTATCTAATCATCTCTCGATTAAAATATTCACCTTCATCTGATACGGGATTCTGTTGATACAGAGCTGACCAGTCTCTCGGCCCCACTGCTTTTTGAATCTGGGTTAACGCTTCTTGACTATACCTCTCTGGGTGAAGCGCTTCGCCTTTGTCTCGAAAAGTCTCATCTTGTTCAGCGAGCGCTGGATATTTGACGACTTCCCACTGATCCGCACCGCCTGCTGCCGCTTGTAGTAATCTACCTGCTAAATCGTCATCATGCCATCTTGTTAAAATTACGAGTACACCGCCCCCTGGAGCTAGCCTTGTGTAAGCAGTTGATGTGTACCAATCCCAGACGGCATCCCGATTGTACTCTGACTCCGCATCTTCTCTGTTCTTAACGGGGTCATCGATGACGAGCACGTGCGCACCTTTACCGGTAATACCACCACCAACACCCGCGGCTACATAACCACCGCCTTTGGTTGTGTTCCATGATTCTACGGACTGCGAACTAGGGTCGAGCGATACACCCGAGAAAACATTTTTAAAATTAGGTTCTCTCAGTTGATGACGAACCTTACGACTAAAGTTCATGGCCAACGATCCAGAGTACGAACAACTAATAAACTCATGTTCAGGGTTTCTGCCCATATGCCAAGCTGGAAACGCAACCGATGCCAAAGTAGATTTACCGTGTCGTGGCGGCATGAACAACATAAGTCTAGGTGACTTTCTATTTTCAACATCTTCACTAAACTTTTCTAACCGTAAACAAATATCCTTATGTACCCAACCTGCCATGTAATCTGGGTTGAAACGTTCTACGAATGGTAACAAGTGTTTACGGGCCAGGGCTCGTAATGCAAGTTCACGCTGCGCTTTTTCTTGTTCAGTTTCTTCGGGTGTTTGTTCTTCCTCAACTTCTATTTGAGGCTCTTCGATTCGCTCAGCTTCGTCCGCTTTGCAGTACACACAGATACCATCATCGCTTGGGTACAACGTATCTGGATGAGATACCTTACAGGTAAGACATTCAATCTTCTTTATTTCCATCGCGTTTTGGTAATAAGTATTGATTGTCCGTACCCGCTATCTTGAGTAACTCCGCGTCTGGTAGTTTTTCAAGTTGTTCTACAGTACGGTCTAGATTGATATTGATCTGGGTTGCATGCTCCGGGGCAAATAGACCGTGGAGCTTACATAAAGAATCAGTGATATTTTTCTCTTCAGTTGCGGTCGCCGACTTACGGTGCGCTTCCAGGTACATGCTTGTAGCCGCCTGTTTATCGAACTTTATCTCTTCTCTGAATTCCCTACGTAGATGGGCCAGGGCCTTTTGTATAGCAGGTTTTTTAAATATCTTATAAACATGCTCAGTGTTCTGGTAACCGGCGGCCCTTCCCGCAGCAGCTTTGGACATACCGCGTAGATGAAACAACAATAACCTTTCTTCTTGAGTGCTTAGCTCGTTCAAAGGTATATCAAGATATGGGTAATGTGACTGTAGCTCGGCCCTTTCTTGTTCGAAATTTTCTTTTTTATCAGTCATTCTCTTTGAATTCTACTATATTTTTAGCCCACCAATACAATAAGTCCTCAGATAAATTATGTTTCAGTACATTTACTCTACTGCAGACTAGTTGAATATTGCTAGGTATGTACCAAATTTCTGGATCTATTCTATCGATAGAGGCATTCAAATCTTTTTTACCGTTACCGTCTTTGTGGTATGTCATAAGCAAACCTGTCAGTGCACACCTGCCGTTTTGTGCTTCCCATATTGATAACAAATCTTCAACCTCTATCTCCCAAACTAGATCTTCTGTACCAGCATGGCGGGAATGTTTTAGGTGACTATATAGATGACGTAGGTAGGCTTCTGGGGATTTACTTTTGTTTTTATTTCTTTGGCTCTGTAAACAATTTTTACAAAATTTCCTAGAGAATTTGCCATTGGCATTTGACCCTTCAAAATCAGTTTTTGGGAAAGTCTTATTGCAACCCACACACTTCTTGGTGCTCATGCAATGCTACTTTATCCTATAAATTTTTTTTCTGAAAATTTTTTTATGAAAATTTTTTCAAAAACCGCGTACACACATTGTGTTACTATCACTATTCTGCCCTCCCGTCCCCGATTTTACGTTTGGAACCTTGTTTCTATTTTTTTACGTGTGGAACCTTGTTTAGATTTTACCCCTGTAGTAATCATCTCACTTCGCCCCCAACGTAACCCTCTGGGTTACTCCAACTCTGTCTCGTTCTTGTGTGGTTACAATTCCGTGGCCACATCTTACTTATGGAGTATATATGAGTAATACAAAAATCATCTCAGTGGCGGTTAACGTCAACGAGAAAACTGGTTCGTTATCTTTGCCTATTCGTGGCAGTGAGAAAAACGGTGTCGATGGTAGATGGTATCCGCAACCTATCGGAAATCATTTCCTTAACTTCAATCCTAGCAAGGATAATCCGCAGGTCTTCGATGTTACGGTGAACATTCACCAACGCTTTCATAAAGATCTCTTCACTGCAGTGGTAGATAATATCAAGCTCACTGCTTGGTCCGCCAAAGATATGGAGGTCAGCAATGAAAGCTAAAGATTCTTCTATCCGCGGAATCGTAGCTAACGGAGCAAACATAGTCAGGAAAACTGGCTATGTTTCTTTCGTAGCTCTAGGTGCATCCATCGGCTTAGCTTCGAAATTAATCGATCAAGCTTATGAAGCAACTAAAGACGGCTACAAGGCATCGACTACCGAGCCAGAACCGCCAACTCCGTCTATGGACATTGATAAAGAGTTGGAGGAATTTCACGAAAAATATGCAACCGAAATCAGCGAACACATCAATACATTTGAAGGTGAAGTTGACGGTTATGGAGATTATGTCTACAAACTCTATCTTCAGCATAAGAAAGGTGAGTTAGGCTGGTAAAGCCACTAAGGACAGGCAGTACAGAATGTATTGTCTGTCCTTTTTTTTAGACTGGTTTCCGAAAAGTGTGCCCTCCTACTATCATCACCTGCTATCACTACTATCATCACGTATGTGATGGAACGACTAAGGATCGTTGGTTAGTGTACTAGTACAAATATCGTAGGGAGCAGGTGTACCGGGTGTACCACCTGTGTACCAGATAAATTTGTGCGTTGCGGTACACCGGGAAACGGTGTTCTCAAAGGCTATGCGCTAAAAATTCATCGTGTGTACCGAATGTACCACGAGTTTAGCGTTAGCTTTTAGAGATAGACCGTAGACCGTGGTTATAAAATCATGTTTGTTTTGTACTTTTACCGGTACAAATGGTACACCCTCAAAGAATCCTAGCTATCGCAAGGGTTTCCGGTGTACCAGCTAATTTTCTCTTCTGGTACACCTTTTAGACTATTGCTAGCAAAATCAATAGCTTAGGGTGTACCAGGGTGTACCACAAACTACCCCAAAACCAGTGCTTATCCCCCCCGCGACCTTCCAGGTCGCTACACATCTGCTTCGGGAGGGTGTATTTTAACTATTAACTTATGGAGTATGTTATGAAAAATTTACAAATCAATACCATCAATGGCGATCGGTACACGGTCGACCTTGATGTTTTATGTTATTCAGACGAGTTTCAGCGACCTGCGCTAAGGCTCGTTGGTTCTGAAGGTTCTTTGTATGAGTATGAGCCGATCATGATGATTACCGCTAACTTGCCATCTTTCAATGAGGCTCTGTTAGCGAATGGCTGGCCAGCTCATTCAGAGTTTGAAGATATGCCTTGCGGTCACTTGCAAGCTGTTGCGGAACGTATGGGGTCATCTTGGACTTTCGTTAAAAACTATGCTGAGAATAAAGGTATTCTGGCTCAGTTAGTTGATCTTGGTATTGTTTACGATACCGGTCACACTGAGGTTTCTGGTTACTGCGATCTCAATCTAGTTTTTATTCAAGATTGGCGTGTTGAAACATCCTATCGTGCTTATCGAAATCAAGCACAATTTTGGAAGGAGATTTAATTATGGAGTTTTTAGTATTTATATTGGGCTTAATTATAGGTGTTGCACTTGGAACCGCTTGGTTCAGTCAAGCCTTGGAAAAATTAAGCGTTAGGGAATTTAGACAACTTAAAAAGGAGTTAGATAAATGATTATGAACATTTGGTATACGACCGATGAGAACGCTTGGTTAAGTAATCTTGCTTACCGTCCGTTCTTTTATGGTCGTCAATATTATACGAGTGTCGAGCAAGCTTATCAGTCTTGGAAGAGTGGTAAGTTTGATCGTTATACCTACAGCAGAAATTGGTCTGCTGGTAGGAAGATACAAGGCAACAAAGGAACTAAGACCGATAACGATTGGAACTTAGTTCTTATGGGCCGGTTTATCTACATGAGTTTTGAGGCCAATCCAGAACAGGCCGAGAAACTTGTGGAGCTTGTCCGCAAGGGCGTAACGTTTACCCATGTGCAGGATAAAGGTATTTGGAGACGTATGTTTCCTGTAGTTTTAACTGCTGTGGGTAAATTTCTTATGGAGCAAGATTGTAAGCAACGCGCTTCGCAATCTTAATTATTATATGGAGAAAATTTATGAAAAATCATTTACCAAGAGCTTTCAATAAAAATAAGAAAGCAGGCGACCGTAGGGTCATTTCGTCAACTCAAGTAAACGGTAAAACCGTAAGCCAACAGGTTGTTTATGTTGGCAACGGTGTTTCGTTTACTAGACATGAGAGGGCGAAATGGACTACAAGTTGATCTTAGAACTTGAGCGTAGGCTCGATCATAAGAAGTTTACAGAGTGCGAGCTTTCTCTGGATAAGATTATCCACGAGGAGGCTAAGCATTGTGCAAGCAAAAGAACTCGAAGTGGGTCAAAACCATGAGCCACTTCAAGGGTTGCATCCTACTAGTTAGGGTGTGTATTTTAACTTTTACTTACTATAGGAGTAATTAATATGGCTGATCTATTTGATCCAAGTGAGCAAGAGACTCAGGAACTCTTGCCTAAAACTAAATCTGACATGAGTGACTACACTGATGACACTATGGCAGATCCTGAAGGTGTAGAAAAAAGAATCACAAAGGCTGATGTCGATGTGCCTGATTTTTTCTTCAAAAGTTATGACCTAGATGACTTTGGTCAACCGACATTCAAGAAGTCTCGTGTTAGCGAGATCATGAAAGTCTTTGATACCAAAGTTAATACTCAAATGACTTTTAAAGGCGACAACGCTGAAAAGGAACAAGAGTATTTTGATCAACAATGTAATGATATCGTTAACGGTTTCTTACCTTTGTTAGAAGTTGATCCTCAAGCAACTGGTATACAGTTATTGCAATTGTCTACTAGAACATGGGCTGAGTTCGTAAGTGTTGTTTACGAATACACAGATGCCATGGTTGGTATATCAGAGATACCTGATTGGTTGATGGAGAGAGAAGAAAAAATGGCCCAGCTTGGTAGAAAAGCTAGGTTGTTATCTCAAGCTATTTCATCTACGGACGACAAGTTTGGTTTGTCTGACACTTCACTAAAGCGTGATCGTGTCCAAGCCGAAGTCGAGCGTAGACTTCAGAGATTGGCTGAGTGGAACTTCAACAAATATGCAAACTCATCTGGCAAAGTAGCTAAAGAGTTGAATGCACAGACTGTTGATCACATGAACTCTATCGCAGATAGCGTTTAATAGCTCAACTCCATGAGTAAAGTCCTACCGCAGTTTTATTGTAACCATGCTCCTGCGGTAGGCATACTTATACAAGTCCTACCGCAGGCGACTTTTCAGACAATTAGTCGTTTCTATTCATATCCTGCGGTAGGCATTTTTTTCGCATTACCGAGTAAGGTGTGCTGTTTTTCTAGGAGGTTATATGGCAACAAAAGAAAGATTATTTAGAGCTACTGTTACGGATGCTGCTAGTGGTAGCAACTTCGTAATAGAGTTTTTAGCTCCATTCCCAGTGGAGGCTACAGTTGATTATCAGCAAATAGCACTGAGTAATCTAATAGCCCTGATCAATCAGGGTGTAATAAAAATTAGAGATATTGAACCCATTGAAATAAAGGAGGTAATACAGTGACAGACAATATTCATCAAATTAATTCTGACCAACTCAAGAAAGAGATTAAGACCAACATGCGTGTTGGCTTAAATACTATGATATGGGGTGGTCCAGGCATTGGTAAATCAGAGATACCACAACAGGTGGCAGACGAGCTCAACTGTAAGTTGCTCGACTTTCGTGCCAACCTTTTCGACCCAGTCGATGTTCGTGGTGTGCCTTATGTTTCCGATGTAGAATCTGGTAAGTTCACTAGTTGGGCAGCACCAGATATTTTTCCAATTGCAGAACGCGATGGCGATATCGGTATCTTTCTTATCGATGAGCTTCCAACAGCTCCCCCAGCTACACAGAATGCGTTTCTACAATTATTACTAACTCGTCAAGTTGGTGACTACACTATGCCTGACGGGTGGTCAGTGATATCAGCAGGTAATCGTCTTACTGACGCTGCTGCTGTATATCAAATGCCCTCACCTGTAAGAAATCGTCTTATGCACTATGAACTCGAGCCTAACATCAATACTTGGTGTGACTGGGCTCTTCAACATGATGTTGACCCTACGCTCGTATCTTTCTTACGATTCAAACCCAACTTGCTCTACAGTTTCAAAGCTGATGAGTATGCGTTTCCAACCCCTCGTAGTTGGTCGTTCGTTGATAAACGTTTGAAACTAGAGAAAGATCATCGTGACGATAGCATGTTCTTTGGTGCATCTGCAGCAGTTGGTAATGGCCCAGCTGGTGAGTTCGTAGCTTTTGCTAAGATTGCTAACGAGTTACCGGACATCGATTATCTAATCGAAAACCCACACAGCTATAAACCAACTACAGATCCTGCAGTGATGTATGCACTTACAGGTGCAGTGGCTTCCAGAGCTGAAGATGCCAAGATGGATAAAATCATGGCTGTGAACAAGAAACTTCCAACAGAGTTTCAAGTGGTTCTTGTCAAGACGCTACTTGCTAAAGACAAGAGTTTATTCAATCATGCGTCAGTGCAGTCATGGGTGAGTGCAAACGCAAACGTAATATTATAGGAGTAATTATGGCGACAGTAAGAATGTCAGACGAGTTAGTTAACAGACTAACTGATCAATACAGAAGAGACTACGATAAAACTAGTCCTAACCAAGAAGTGCCATCGAGTGTTGGCGATACTATTTACAAACATACCATGGAGGTTGGTGTAGAAAAGTTTCGCAAGCTTATGGATGAAGTTCCTTCTGTTAAAACTAATGAGGTAGAGAATAACTTTTTTACTAAAAATTCTCTTTTGAGTGTCAAAGTCAATGCTTTTGAATATTCAATAGATGATGACGGGAATACAATAAAAGAGGCTGTTGTCGCAGACGAAGATATACCTTTGTCTACAGAAAGAACTCAGTTTGGTATGGGCTACAGTAGTACGATAACTTTGAATTTATACGATGGAGATGAAACAAACCCAGATCTTGCTGAGGCAGTCAACAAAGTATCTGAGGTTTCTTCGTTTAATCGTTTAAATGTTTTTAATAAAAAAGAAAAGGAACACAAGTTTAGAAGTACTTTGCTTAAGTTTACAACTCTTAACCAAGCTCTCAAAGCTTGGCCTGCTCTTAGTAAGGTAGTTCAAGAGGCGTGGCCCGAGAAGATGGTTACTGTACATAAGAAGACTGAGCGTAGAGCGCAGGAAAAGAAAAACAAAGAAATGATGGAGGGCGTAGCCCAAGACCTTAACACCGTCATTCTTGGTGGTAGTCTATTGGAGGATTAATGATACCTGAATTTACAAAAGCTAGATCTCGACTGTTGTTAGACCAGCCGTTCTTCGGCACCCTATGTCTACGGTTGAAACCGGTCGAGACTGAAGAAATTGAAACAGCAGCAACTGACGGTAAGCAGTTGCTGTATAACCCTAAGTTTTTTCTTAGTCTTGCAGAACCCGAACGAGTGGGCTTGCTAGCCCACGAAGTTATGCACGTGGTTCTATTGCATATGACTAGACTAAACGGTCGTGATCATCAACGCTGGAACGCGGCTGGTGATTATGTAATCAATCTGATTGTGCGAGATGCCGGTATGATTCTACCGCCGACTGACTTGCTAGATGATCGCTATGCTAATTGGACTACTGATGCAGTCTATGACGATCTTCCCGAAAACCCATTGAGTAATTTTATTAAACTTAAACCGTGGGACGGGGAGCAAGATGTCATTGAGAATAATCAGATTATCAAGGATCGTGGTGCTTTTGAGGCTGAGATACAAGTTGCTGTACAACAAGCAGCTGAGGCAGCCAAAGCTCAAGGTAAACTACCCGCTAATCTAGAAACTATTATTGAAAGTATCACCGATCCGAAAGTAGATTGGAAAACTGTTCTTGCTAGATTCTTACGAGCAAACAACAAATCTGATTTTAGTTGGGCTAAGCCAAACAGGAGATTTATTGCAAATGGTATGTACTTACCATCCTTACACACGCCAGCGCTGGAAGAAATAGCTGTCGCTGTTGACACCTCAGGATCGGTATCGGATAAAGAGTTGGAGATATTTACCTCCGAAACCTCTCATATCCTACTTGATACTAATCCTGAGCGTGTTCACTTTTTGCAGTGCGATACGGAAGTATGTAGTGATGAAGAATACACTAAAGATAATCTACCCTTGAAGGTAACCTACAAGGGTAGAGGTGGGACTATGTTTAGTCCTGTTATTGATTACATTAACGAACATTATCCAAATGTATCTGCGTTGGTTTACTTGACTGACTTAGGTTCAAATGACTTTGGTGTCGAACCTAACTTTCCAGTTCTTTGGGTAACTACTGATTTAGAGGAGGCACCTTATGGC
>Ga0160422_10000372_pt1 | contig 26941 bp, 22 predicted proteins | sample Fk160mmetaG_FD_108192 | JGI IMG/M metagenome (GOLD analysis project Ga0160422, IMG submission 108192) | Marine microbial communities from the Central Pacific Ocean - Fk160115 60m metaG | ecosystem: Environmental > Aquatic > Marine > Oceanic > Photic zone | place: The Central Pacific Ocean...
AATAAATAAATTATCAATAGTCAAACAGAGAATATTTAAATTCTTATTAGATCTTAAAAACTTCTTGCATATCACTGCTGGCATAATTTTTCGTTTAATTTGCGGAGCTTTTAAAGCAATTAAGCTTCCATCAGCCAGAAATTGAATCGCATTACTTATTTCTTCATATAAGTTCTCAGAAGCCTGTTTTTCTAAAATTTTTAATAATCTCCTTTCTTCTTTAAGACGACTTTTCAGCTTTTCATAATAATCAAAATTTTCCCAAGAAATCTTATTTGTAATTTTCTTCAAATTTAACAACTCTTTATTTAGAGAATTTAAATCACTATTTTCTTTTGAAGACTGCGATATATGAACAAAACTTCCAAAACTGCGTTTTATAAGTTCTTGAGATTTTGAAAGAGTATAATTTTGAAGAAGATTAAGAACCATCCCATAACTTGGGGAGAATTGGCTGATTAATGGATTTGGCTTACTCAAAGCAAGCGAACTAGCCTCTTTGGCGCCTTCAAATCTATTTTGAACAGTTACTACATAACCTTGTTTATCCTTTCCTCTTCTACCTGCCCTCCCCGACATTTGCAGGAATTCACTACTAAATAATAACCGATGACCATTCTCAGATCTTTTTGACAAAGATGAAATAACAGTACTTCTTGCGGGCATATTAATACCGGCGGCAAGTGTTTCAGTTGCAAAAACAACTTTTATTAGACCTTGCTGAAATAATTCCTCTACCAGTTCTTTCCAAGCTGGAAGTAGTCCAGCATGATGAGAAGCAATTCCTTTTTTAAGTGCATCAAAATGAACATTATCCTTAATACCCTCTTGATTATATTTTGAATATTGCTTTAACCTTTGAGAGATTAAATTAGCTTCTTTATAATTAACTAAAGTTAAATGATTTATATTCTCAAGAGCTCTATCGCAACCTTTTCTGCTAAAAATAAAATAAATGGCGGGTAACATATTCTGATCAAATAGCTTTGAAATAACGAAAGATATTGAAGGTGACTTAGGTTGTACTAATCTGCCGACTTTAACTTTATTTCTTTGTCCTTTAGGCGATCTCCAAACTTTACAATTGGGATGAATTCCATTCTTTTTTTTATTCAAGAGAGGGTGAAAACCTTTAGCACTACAGAAAATATAATCTAAAGGGACAGGTCTTATATCACTATTAATTAGTTGAGTTGGTCCATGCACCTGATCAATCCAACTTTTAAGTTGATTTGCATTTGCGATTGTCGCTGACAATGCGATAATTTGGGTTCTACTTGGACAATGAATAATTGTTTCTTCCCATACTGTGCCCCTTTGTGGATCATTCATATAGTGGCATTCATCAAGTATTACTGATTCCAAATTAATTAGTGGATCATCAAAATCTTCAAACTCGCCATATAGCATATTCCTAAATATCTCAGTTGTCATTACCAAAACTGGGGCATCTCTATTTATACTCATATCTCCCGTGAGCAGACCAACTTTATTTTGGCCAAATTGAAGAGAAAAGTCTCTAAATTTCTGATTAGAAAGAGCCTTCAATGGCGTGGTATAAAATACTCTACTTTGATGATTTAAAGCTCTGTAAATTGCAAATTCGCCTAAAATGGTTTTACCAGAACCAGTTGGCGCAGTTAAGACAATAGAATTCCCACTATTAATTGCCTTAATTGCATCTAATTGAAATGTATCTAAAGGAAATGGAAATATTTCCCCTAGATTATTCAAAATTTCGTGTTGAGATGAATTTGAGTTAACTTCTTAAGATATGATCTATTTAGATATTAATAAATTCAATAATTAACTTGCAAACTTTGCTTATGAATGTATATTTTTAAGCTAATAAAAATTATGAATAAATTTCAAACACCAAAAAATAGAATTAGAAAATTACGAGTACTATCTCTTGGTGATAAACCATATGAATTTAAAGCTTCGGGAGATGATATCAACACAACTCTTATAGACTTAAGCAGCAATGATTATTTTGGATTGAGCCGAGATAAGGATGTCATTGATGCTGCTCATGAGACAACTCTAACTGAAGGTTTAGGATCAGGTAGTTCTAGATTTATAAGTGGTTCTAGACCTATACATCAATCACTTGAAAGTAATTTAGGTAAATGGTTAAATCAAGATTCTGTACTTCTTTTCCCTAGTGGATATCAAGCAAACATAGCAGCCATAGAAGCTTTAACAGATAAAAATACAATCATAATTGCAGATAGGTTAATACATAATTCTTTACTTGTTGGAGCAAAAGCATCTGGAGCTAAATTAATTAGATTTCTCCACAATAATTTAAAAGATCTAGAAAATAAATTGTCAAAGTACTCCATAATTAATAATTCTATTCTTGTTGTGATTGAATCTCTCTACAGTATGGAGGGTAGTATTGCTCCAATAGAAAAAATAACAAAATTATGCAAAAAATATAATTGCAAATTATTAGTAGATGAAGCTCATGCTTTAGGAATCTTAGGAAATAAAGGGAAAGGATTGAGTAATCCATTTCTTGATTCAATTAGCATGATCAGTGGAACTTTTGGTAAAGCTTTTGGAAGCGGCGGTGCATTTCTAGCAAGCAATAAAAAAATAGGAGAAATGCTTATTCAAACTAGTAGTCCCTTTAGATATACAACCGCTTTATCTCCCTCTCTTACTGCAGGGGCATTAAAATCATTACAAATAATTAAAAAAAATCAAAATTTAGGAATTGATCTACTAGAAATTTCAAAAAGGTGGAAAAAAGAGATTGAGAATATTGGTAAATTTAAAGTAATAGGAGATGCTCATATCCTTTCATTAATTATCGGAGATGAAGATAAAACAATGATGATGCAAAAATTTCTTGAAGAAAAAGGCTTCTTAGCAGTTAGCATTAGACCTCCTACCGTACCAGCAGGAAAATCTAGAATCAGATTAACTATTAGGAGTTCTTTCGATGCAAAAATTTTAAAAAACTTTATTTCAGTATTAAAAGCCTACAAATGAACCAAATTATTTCTCAACACGGATGGGGATTAGATCGCAGTATTTGGAATGATTTAAAAGAAGAGTTTATTAGACAAAATTGGACTTGGCAAGATAATGATAGAGGTTATTATTCAGATTCCTGCGATAAAGTTAAATGGATCAATAATGATTCAGATACAAATAAAAGAGTTGCTTTATGTCATTCTCTTGGTATCCATTTAATAGGAAAGGAAATTCTTAAAGAAGCATCTCATATCGTATTAATTAATTCCTTCTTCAATTTCATACCGACAAATAAAGAAAGTAATATAACATTGAGAACACTCAGAAGAATGGAAAAAAAAATGAATACAGGTGAAGTACGCTCTATGTTAGAGGAATTTATTAATAGATCATTTATGCCAAATCAAGTTGATATGAAATTTAATTCTATTTTTAATCTAAACTCGAAACAAATAAATTTAAAAAGTTTATTAAAGGATTTTCAAAAGCTATATTTACAACAGAGTACATTTAATTTATTTTCAGAACATTCTGAGGTTTTAATAGTTCAATCTAAAAATGATTTTATTCTCAAAGAATATGCATCTAATGAATTTATTAATTTGTTAAATAATTCTCAAATAAAAAAGCCTAAATTAGTTCAAATAGAAGACCAAGGACACCTAATAGATAATAGTTTTATTGTAAAAATCCTTAAAGATTGGTTATAGATATTTTTAATGAAGTCAAATAAATATTGGAATAAAATAATAAATCATAATTTCAATAATGCAGCTCCTTATTATTCAAATTATTCCTTGGTTCAAAAGCATTTTTCAAAGAAGCTAATGCTTATTATTCAAGAATTAGAGCCTCAAATTGGACAATGGCTTGATTTAGGTGCAGGAACAGGTTTTTTAGCTGATCTATTAGAAAAAAATTTTAGGAATATAAACGTTACGAGAATTGACTTTAGTCAAAATATGCTTAAAGAGAATAAAAAAGATAGTAAAACTATATTATGGGATTTAAATATTGATTTACCTCCCCATATAAATGAGGCAAGTCTAATTATTTCTTCTTTCTGCTTGCATTGGTTGAATGAACCTGAGAAAAAGTTAAGAAAATGGTATGACAGACTTGTCTCTGGAGGGTTTCTAATAGTTCTGTTTCCCAATAATAAAAGTTTTCCAGAATGGAAAGATACATGTAAAAAAAACAATATTGAATATAGTGGATTTTCTTTGCCTTGTTCAAACACTTTAGAAAAATTTATAAAAGAAAATGAAATCTTTTTAATAAAGGAATTAAATTATAAGGAAACTTTTCCAAATATTTATAAACTTTTTAAAAGTATTATTAATGTAGGAGCTCACACTACGCAAAGTAGAAGAAAAACGGTTTCAGAATTAAAGTTAATGCAAGAAAAATGGCCCAAAGATCAATATGAGAAAGTAAATTTAACTTGGTCTATTACACTATTAATTCTTAAAAAATGAAAATTAATAATCTAAATATTCAATTTATTGTATGCGGAACTGATACTGATGTTGGTAAAACATTAATTAGTTCTTTTTTAGTCAGGGGACTAAATTGTTTTTATTGGAAGCCAATACAAAGTGGTATTGAAGGTGAGACTGATAGTGAATATGTGCAAAGAGTTAGCCAAATCAGTCCAAAGAAGATCTTAAAAGAAGCTTACATTTTCAATAGTCCAGTATCACCTCATTGGGCTGCAGAAATCGATAAGGTAAAAATTATTAAATCAAGTTTAAATTTGCCAATTATCGATAATACTCTTTTAATTGAAACTGCAGGGGGACTTATGGTTCCAATAACAAGAGATTTTTTGCAAATTGATCAAATAAAAATTTGGAACTTACCAGTAATACTTGTTTGTAGGAGCTCTCTTGGAACACTAAACCATACACTTTTAAGTATTGAGGCTCTAAGAAAAAGAAATATTACTATTTTGGGTCTTATTATAAATGGCAAAAAACATTTAGATAATCCAAAAACTTTAAAACTTTTTAGTGGATTACCAATTATCGCTGAATTTCCATTGATTAAAAATTTAAGTGTTAATAATTTAGATTTATTATGGAAAGATCTTAAAATGGAAGAAAAACTAACCCAAATACTTACTAAGTAAATATTGATTATGGTTCATAATTCAAATTCATTTAATAATGATTGGCACCCTAATATTTGGCCTCCTTTTACTCAAATACAAACGAACAAAGCTCAAATTGAAGTCAGCCATGGTAAAGATGCTTCTTTATTTACCTCAAATCCTGAAAAAGAGCTTATAGATGGGATTAGTAGCTGGTGGGTGACTTTGCATGGACATAGTAATGAATTTATAGCCAATGCTATATCAAATCAAGCCAGGAAATTAGAACAAGTTATTTTTGCTGATTTCCTACATCCTCAGGCCAAAAAACTTGCAGAAAGGCTTAGTAAATTAACTAAATTAGAACGCTTATTTTTTTCAGATAATGGATCAACTGCTGTTGAAGTTGCACTTAAAATTGCTTATCAATGGTGGCAAAATAATGGTGAAAGAAGAAATCAAATTATTGCTTTTGAAGGTGCTTATCATGGAGATACCTTTGGAGCGATGGCGTTAGGTGAAAGAAATATATTTAATGAAAGTTTTGAGAAATTAATGTTTCCCGTTAAGAGGGCGCCATGGCCCTCAACATGGATAGGAGATGAAGATGTTGAAAAGAAAGAACAAGTTTCTATTCAAAAACTTCGTAATTTATTAAAACAGCCAACTGTAGCTGTTATTATCGAGCCTATTTTACAAGGTGCAGGAGGTATGAATATGGTAAGACCAGAGTTTATAAAAAAGGTCTCAGAATTAGTGAGTTATCATAATTCTCTTTTAATAGCGGATGAAGTATTAACTGGTTTTGGAAGAACTGGAAGTTTATTTGCCTTCCAACAAGCAAAGATCCAGCCAGATTTAATTGCCATCTCTAAAGGTTTAACTTCTGGTTTTTTACCCATGGGAATAACACTATCAAAAGAAAAAATTTTTCAATCTTTTGTAAGTGATTCTCCAGAAAAAACATTTTGGCATGGACATAGTTTTACAGCTAATCCACTTGGATGTGCGGCTGCAAATGCAAGTTTAGATCTTCTTGAAAATGAACCTAATAAATATCTTAAATTTCAAGAAAAACATTTATTTTTAATTGAAAAATTAAAGCATTTATCTTTTGTCAAAAGAATAAGAATTTGCGGCACCATAATAGCTTTCGATTTAGAATTAGGAACTAATTCCGGATATCTAAATACGATTGGGAAAAAGATAAAATCACTTGCCATTGATAAAGGACTTTTTATTAGGCCCCTTGGAAATGTTATTTATCTACTACCTCCCTTATGCATTACAGATAATCAATTAGAAATAAGTTATGAAATTATCCATGATATTCTTTTAACCTTATAAATTTATGAATTTAAAAGACTAAAATGATATGATTTTTTTTTAAAAAAACTAAAATTCATTTAAAAATTTCCCATCCAATATTTAAATTGCATTTAATTCTGGATTTTATAATAAAGAAATTTAATATTATTTGAATCACCTTGAAAATATTTTATGAGAATTCATAAATTTTAAATTGTCACATTATTCTTGAGGTAAATAATTTCTTTGGGTAAATTAATAAAACTATTTCACTAACCATATAGGCATAGAATTTATTTCTTTGCCTGTAAAATTTGCAAATAATACAGCAAATAGTAAACAGGCCAAAATAACAATTACCAATAAAAGTAATGAGAACATTTCTCCATTAGAGAAGGGTCTCCTATCACCAATCGCATTAGCTATTTTAGAATCTGCTTTATACGTGTTAGTTATTGGTTTTTTATATTTTTTTTCAAGATCTAAACCATTTTGAATTTTTTTATCATATATATTTCTTAAATAAGGATTATTTAAATTTTCATAAGCTTCCATTACCGTTTGAAGTTTTACCTTTGCATCTTCTAAATTAAGAGAAGTTGTGTCAGGATGTAATTCTTTAGTCAACTTACAAAAAGCTTTTCTTAATTCATGAGTTGAAGCTTTCTCATGAACCCCAAGAATTTTATAGTAATCTTTTTCTCCTTTCAAAATTATTTGATAACAATTTCATTTTAATGTATTTAAATTAAAGTTAATGCTATATAAAACATAAAATTAAAAATTTAATTGAAAAATATGATGCAAATAATACACTATAGGGAACTTAATGAAATTCTTAGCAGTAATGAGATTCAATTATTTGAAAAATTACAAAAAATTATTTATGAAATTAATAAATATACAAATTTAACTAGACTTATTGAAGGAGATGATTATTGGATATCACAAGTATATGACAGTATTTGGCCATTTTACTTAAGTCAAAACAAAATATTTGATGGTAAAAAATTTATTGACATTGGTTCAGGATGCGGTTTTCCAGGATTAGCTTACGCGATAACACATCCAAATTCAGAGGTATATTTAGTTGATTCTTCTAGAAAAAAAACAGATGCATTAAAACAAATTATTGATGAATTAAACTTGAGTAAAAAGATATTTGTACTAAACGATAGGATCGAAAAAATAGCGCATAATGCTTCATATAGGAACATCTTTGATATAGGAACCACAAGGGCAGTTGGCTCACCCTCCACAGTTGCTGAATATATATTACCAATGCTTAATATTGGCGGGAGTGGATTAGTTTATTGTGGTAAATGGAATAACAAAGATGAAGATAAAATAAGGAATTCTTTGAAAATATTAAAAGGTTCGATTGCAGATATTAAGAAAACTCAACTTCCTAATAATAAAGGAGAAAGAAATATTATTTTTATCAACCCAAGGCAAAATTGCCCTAATTCTTATCCAAGATCGATAGGTAAACCTGCAAAATATCCTTTATAAATTATGTTGCTGATAATCTAGCCTGTTCTCCTGAACCAAATTTACTCTTTAAATATCTAAGTTTTTTAATTACTTTTTTAGGATTACTATGATTTATCAATGATTTACATAGATCATTTTCACTTACACTTAAATCCAAGGAATTAGCATTATTACCAGGGAACCAATGTCCACCATTTCCTAGCAATTGATATCTTGCTTTAGCAAAACTTTCTAAATCCCATGCTTCAAGCAAATTTGACAACCAAAGTAGTACTGGAATATTAATTTCTCCTGGAGTATTGTTCCATGTTGGTAAATTCTTATCCCAATTTTGATACCAATCGACACCTAGAACCTTAATTAATTCTTGAGTCAATTTACTCTCAATAGAAGAAACTAAATAATTTGATTTATGAAGCAAGGATATCGCCTCTAAGTGGTAATCGAAATCTGATTCTTTCGCGACCCCAACACTTAACGTGTGCACAGAATTATTTCTCAAGCAAAAGAGATCATTAAAAACTATTGGATGGACAGGCTTACAAAGTTCATAAATTTTATCTGAGGGTGTATGCAAATGTCCTCCTTTATCCGTAGGGCTAATTATGAAAACCCCTAAATCTAATTTTTCAGCTAATTTTATTGCTTTGATATTTATCTGATTAATGAAATACCAATGTAAATTAACAAAATCAAATTTATTAGAGGATATTGCCTTTTGAATTAGGCTCAATGACCCATGAGTAGAGAATCCAATGTGGCCAACCAAATTATCTTTTTGCCACTTTCTAAGAGCATCAATACATCCCCCTTCTCTTATGGCTTGCTGAAGATGCTCAAAAGTATTAATGCCATGAATAGCAAGAAGATCAATTTTTTTAATTCCTAGTTTTTGAAAACTCGTTTTTAGTTCATCTTGAAATTTATTAACATCTTCATTTGGAGGGATTTTTGTTTGAATAATTTTTGAATTTAAATCTATATTTTCAAATGCAGAACCTAATTGCAATTCAGAGGTTCCATAGTGTCGTGCAGTCTCAATATGATTCAGACCATATAAATCAGCTAATTCTAAAATCTTTATTACTTTATTTTGCTCATCTTTTAATATGTCTTTAAATTCTAATTGTTTCCAACTTTTTTGAAATCTCATTCCACCTAGAGATAATACAGGCATATCAATGTTTGTTCTGCCAAACCTACGGTATGGTAATACCATTAATTTTTTAGTATTTATTTACTCTAGGTAATTTACCTAATGATTGAAACATATCACGGTTTAAACTAGCTTCTAATCCATCAAGATCCTCAAAATCGACCCAATGCATACAGTCAACTGGACAGGTATCCATTGCTTCTTGAACCACTTCAAGATCATCACCATTCTGACGAATTACTCGAGCTCTTCCCAGATCCTCATCAACAATAAATGTATTTGTAGCTACGTGAACACAATATTGACAACCTATACAAGCAGATTCATCAACCCAAATTGCTTTTTCACGCAATTCTCCACCTAGAACTGGTTCAAATCCAGATATATTATCAGATTCTATAAAATCATAAAAAGCAGCTAAATTATCATCTACTATCTCATCATGAAAATCTAATTTAATATCAGATTTCAAGATTGTTTCGAAAGATGAACTATCTAAAGTTTCTTCGTAAAAATCAAATGCAGCGGAGGGATTAATATCCAAATGTTATGCTTCCCATTTTGTTAGAACTAGTTCTATGGAACCATCATTTTCATTCTTTTGTTCAACGATTTGATAACCATCTTTTTGTGTCTGGGAAATTATTGTTTGATATGCATACATTTGAGTAACTTTAGAAATAAATCTTTCTACAGGGAGATGATATTTCCAAAGCTCTAAATCAGTAACTAACTCGTAGGAACTAGCATCATTACTCCATTTAAAACCAACTTTGGTTTCCTCAGGCAAATCTAAACTAATATCAACAGCAGTAAATTTACCTTGGTAGCCTTTTACAAACTTTTCATCTTGATTTGGATTATAACCAAGTTGATCTAGAGCTTTAATAAGAGGCTCTTTCTCTATTAGTTTGGTTTTGATAGTACTAAAATGTGACATTTGATTCGTTATTTAGTTGATTAGAATTGTTGATTTGATTAATTACAAATGATTCAGTTGTTAATCTCTTAGTTTGAACTTCTCCGAGAGCATCTTCTAAATTCTTAGTTGCATCCTTACAGGATTCTCCATCAAAACCTTCGACTGTTTCATGAACACGTCCATCTTGATCAATTTTGAATCTTAATGTTCTTTGGGGCATTAGATTAACACACTAAGTACTTATACTTTATATAAAATAACTAAAATTTTTTGTTTCAGTTGATAACGTAACTTTGTTTTCATTATTGGATATAAAATATTTCAATATCCAAATAAATTATTTATAAAAACCTCTCATTCCCATGGAATCAAGTGCAGTTTTTGCTTCTTCCATAACAGAAGGTTCAGAATCAAATAATGCAATTTTTGTACATTCATCAATAAATAACTCTTGCAGTTTATTACTTAAATTCTGATACAACCTGCATAAAGACCATATACAATTACTCCTAACAACTGGCTCATTATCAATTTGCAAACTTATTATTAACTGGTCGGCAGCTAATTGAGCATTTTCATTTGATATACTACCGATCTCGGCGAGAGAACTTGAGGCCCAAAGCCTCACTGATGAGACATCATTTTGTAAGGCTTTTATCAAAGGACGTAATACAATTTGATTATCATAATTCGCTAAGCTCCAAGCTGTAGCTCTTCTGACATAAGCGTTATCATCAAATTCTAACAAATTAACTAATTTACTTACAGCCTCGGGGCAAGGGTTTCGACCTAATGCATAAACTGCGCTCATTCTCTCAACAGGACAAGAATGATCTAATAATGGTAATAATAATGGTAAAGCCCTTTTATCACGATATTCGCAAAAAATTTTTAAACCTTGAATTCGCTCTTCTTTATCACCTTTCAGATATTGTAAAGCCTGATCACATGCAGAGGATATATCTAAATTATCTCTTGTGAAGCCATCTTTATCAATCTCATCTAGAGGATCAACTTCAAAATCAACTGCTAACTCTTTAGCCAAAATTTCTGGATCAATAGCAATATCTGCCAAACTATCATCATTTAATTCTTTTTTGTAATTAATCATTGAAAATCACAAGTATTAATTAATAGGAGCGGGTGAAATCATATCGCCCGGCAACCAAATTCTTGCACTAACAGCAAAAAAAGCAACTCCAAAAAGAAGTACAATCGTGACAGGTAATAATTTGGTTCTAATAAAGCTCACTAAATTTCTTAATTTAATTAATACTAGCTTTTTTATGGAAGAATTAAAGATAATTATAAAAACATTTGATTAAATATCTAACTTCGTCTTAATTGACCACAAGCAGCATTTTTTTCCAATCCTCTACTTTTTCTAAAACTTACATTAATTCCATTTTTTAAAAGTCTATTTTTAAATCTATTGGCACTAGAGGATGAAGATTTTTTATATGTCATTTCGTTTATATAATTGTAGTTAATCAAATTTATATGAGACTGAAATCCTTTTATTAAAATACTTAGTTGATCAGCATGTTCCTCTTTATCATTGATTCCATCAAGTAGGATATATTCAAAACTTATTCTTCTACCTGTCTGCAGTACAAAATTTCGACAATCCCTAATAATATTTTTAATATTATAATTTTTTGCACTAGGTATAATACTTTCTCTAATTTCCTGATTTGGAGCATGTAAACTAATAGCTAAAGTAAATTGACATTTACCTAATCTCTCAAAGGATAGCTTTGACAATTGACTTATTTTATTTGGAATAGCAACTGTACTTACCGTGATTTTTCTTTGACTAATATTTAAATCTTTATTTATAGATTGAATCGCAATAAGTACTTCATTTATATTTAATAGTGGTTCACCCATTCCCATAAAAACTATATTCGTTGCTTTAATACCCATCTCTTTTTGAATAATTAATATTTGTTCTATTATTTCAGCAGCTTTTAATGATCTTTTTAACCCTTCTTTCCCTGTAGCACAAAATTTGCAATCCATGGGGCAACCAACCTGACTAGAGACACAAACGGTTAATCTTTTGTCAGTTGGTATTCCAACAGATTCAATGAATTCTCCATCTATCGTACTTAAGAGTAATTTTAATGTTCCGTCATTTGATAAAGATTTTTTTTGTAATTTTAAACCTCCTACGATAAATCCATCACTTTTTAATTTATTTCTGAAATCTAATGGTAAATTATTAAAATCATCAATATTTTTTGATTTTATATTTGGATTATAAATATAATTGTAGATTTGTTTTCCACGGAAAGATAATTCACCATAACTTAACGCTAACTTTTCTAGATCTTCAATACTGCATCCTAGAAGATTTTTCAAAGAAATATATTAATAAGATGAAAACAACCCATGTTTTAGCAGAAACTCGGTAATTAAAATAGCTATAAATCCAATCATTGCTAATCTTCCATTTAATTTTTCATTGTAGGAATGAAATCCATAACGAGGTAACTTCCTTTTGGGAATAAATTCTGGTTTAATCATTTATTTTCAAAATTTTATTCTACTATTTAAAAATAATAATAGCTTATTCATCAGTTAATAATCCTTCTTCTTGTAAACCTTCTAATGCAGCCGGATCAGGTAATTGATCTTCTGAGAATTGATTCTCAGCATTAGGCCTCGCAAAAGCAGCAAAATTACTTGAAGACGGATCAATACCATGTCTTGATCTTGTAGTCTCTAAATCTTCATCACTTGGATCATCCAAAATAGCAGATGAATTAACTGCGCTGCCTGTCGGCATATCAACTGTATAGTCAGGTCTAAGATTTTGAGCCCTTCTATAGCCTCCAGATTCTTCTGCAAGGATATCTGGATGTGGTCCTGCCTCAGAGGCTAATTCTTCAACGAAACCACTAAATCCAGTTCCTGCAGGTATAAGTCTACCTATTATTACATTTTCTTTTAATCCTCTAAGCCAATCAGACTTCCCTTCAATAGCTGCCTCTGTTAATACTCTGGTAGTTTCTTGGAAAGAAGCAGCAGAAATGAAGCTGTCCGTGTTCAGTGAAGCTTTTGTAATTCCTAATAAAACAGGAGTAAATTCAGCAGGCGCTCCACCCGTTATGGACATAGCTTGATTAGTATCTTCAACCTGTCGCAATTCGATTAATTCTCCGGGTAAAAGAGTAGTATCCCCTGCATCTTCAACTCTCACTTTACTAGTCATTTGTCTCACAATCACCTCGATATGCTTATCATCTATAGCCACTCCTTGAGATTTATAAACATTTTGAACTTCATTAACCATCCTTCGTTGAAGCTTAGATATTGATTCCTGAGCTGCCTCCATTAAAGGCTTTTGATCTTGCAAATCTACAAAGAAACACTCTAGTAATTCATGTGGATTTATAGGGCCATCTGTTAACAATTCTCCTGCACTAACTTGTTGACCATCACTAACCATTATATTTTTTCCTAATAAAATCTGATATTCGTTAATCACATCATCTCTCTCAATAACTGATAAAGATAATGATTCATCATCCATACCTTTTTTTATTTGTACAACTCCAGATTTTCTGCACAGAACTGCAGAGTCTCTTGGTCTTCTAGCTTCTAATAATTCTTCAATTCGAGGTAAACCTTGAACAATATCTCCCGTTTTTTGCCTTTCAAAAACTAACAAGGCTAATCCATCTCCTCTTTGAACTAAATCTCCATCTCTAACATGTAATACTGAGTCGGGAGAAACCATATACGGTCTACCTATTCTTAACGTAACATCATTCTCACTCATATCCTCTATCTCACCACATGAGGTTGCCTTTTCCGTCTTACTTACAAAATCCCCATCAACAACCCTTTCTCCAATTTTTACAGTTGGTTTTCCCTTCGTTTTGATAATGATTTTATCCTCTTCTCTTTCAACGATAAGCCTTCTAATTGGTTCATCATCTACTAGATTTGGCATATGCACTACCCCTTCTTCTTTACATAAGATTTGAGTAGTAGCTATAACGTCACCAGCTTTTACTGAGGTATTATTTTTCACTTGTAATTCAGTATGAGTAGAACCATGACTTGAATCAGAAATAGTATCTCGCCTAACTAAAATTGACTCGAGAATTACTAAATTTAATCTATTAATATTTTTGTCCTTTTTATCTTGAATAATTTCAACATCTACTGTCATTTGAGGAGTCGCGTCAAAAGTTTCTAAACTTAATTGTGTCCTTAATAACTCGACACCCTCTACAGATTTAATCAATTCTCCATCTTTGTAGGAAAGTCTTTGAATAGCTTTTAGACCAAGATGAGGGCCTTTTTCTTGTTTAACATGATAAAGTTCTGGGAGTTGGGCTTCATCTGGGATAGAAAATTCTTCAACAGTTCTTAGAAGTAATCCTTTACATTTTGGAGTCTCTAATCTTTGAACGAACAAAATCTCTTCATTTTTAATACCATCCATGATATTTTCACCAGGATTAACTAGCATCCCCTCATCATCAAAACGACTTAGTACCTCTTCATCATCACATTCATGAAAAGTACCATTCCTTACTGTAATCTCTCGTAAAATATCATTTTTCTGAGTAACTGTTACGATACCGGAAGTTTGACTAAATATATCCTTTACTACTTCTGTACCTGCTTCTATCCATTGCATATCTTCAATCATTAATAATGATATATCCTTATTTATTTCATGAGTTTCCTGAGGGACCCAAAGTAAAGTTCCTCCTTGGCTAACTTCAAAACCATTTTTAGCTGATCGTGCTTTTTTAACACTTAATCCTGGAGCATATTTAATTAGGCCCCCCGTTTTTGTTCTGAATTTATCATCAGCTAAATCAGCAATTATTTCACCACTACTAATTTTACTACCTGGGATCGTATTTAAACGGTAAGAAATTCCTTCGCCTGATTCCAGATGCCAAATTTCACCAGAGTGGGTGGCCTCTTCAATTAACTTACAATCTTTAAGAGCCATAGAAGTTGTAACTATTTGAACTTCTCTAGAGTCCCCGATAGAATCTCTTAATCGTACCTCTCCGCCATATTCACTAAATTGACTAGCCTCTGCTAAAACATCTCCCTCTTTGACTTTTGTATTCGACTTAATAACTGGAGTTGCATTAGGAGGTAGATTATAAACATCTCCTGCGAGGACCCATATTCTGCCCAATCGTTGTGCTTTAAGTGTAATATTTCCTTGTCTGTCAGTAACTTCTTTAGGTTGAATGACCTTATCATACTTAACTTGGCCGGCTAAGTCGCAAATAACATCTTTTGTCGCTTTCTCTACACTTTTCTTGACAGATCCTGCTGTAATTTGAGCGATAGTGATATCAGAATTAACTTCTTGTCCGTTTTCAACAAATAATAAAGATCCACTTGTAACTTCAATTGTTTGATTTTTTGCTGTGCTTCCTTTCTTAGGAATTATTCTTAAGACAAAATCAACCTCTGCCTGTTTTGCTTCAACACCATGAGGAGTTCTATATCCCCTTACTTTAGCTTTTGAACCAAATTCAACTGTTCCAGCAATTTTTGATCGAACCACACCACTTTCTGCTGTTGAGACTCCGCCAGTATGGAAAGTTCTCATCGTTAATTGAGTTCCTGGCTCTCCTATTGATTGAGCCGCAATAATACCAACTGCCTCACCAAGATCAACAAGGTGGTTATAAGCCAAAGCCCATCCATAGCATTTCCTACAAACCGATCTATTAGCTTCACATGTTAGAGGTGATCTTATATTGACTTTTTCTATCGCTGATTGTTCAATGATATTACTAATAGAGGGATCAATAGCCGTATTTTTAGGAACTAATAATTCTTCTTCAGTATTAAATATATCTTTAGCGGTGAGTCTACCTAATAGTCTACTACCAAATTTACCATCTTCAGATTCAATTACAATTGATCGCTCAGTTCCACAATCCTCTTCCCTTACAATTACATCCTGAGCTACATCAACTAATCTTCTTGTTAAGTATCCTGAATCGGCAGTTCTTAAAGCAGTATCAACTAAACCTTTCCTCGCTCCATATGAAGAAATTACATATTCAGTAACTGTGAGCCCCTCTCTAAAATTTGTTCTTATTGGCAAATCGATAATCTCACCTTGTGGGTTAGCCATCAGACCTCTCATTCCAACTAGCTGTCTAACTTGAGACATGTTCCCTCTGGCCCCAGAATTAGCCATCATCCATACAGAATTCAAAGGGTCATTTTGATTAAAATTATTCTTAACTGCATCTACTAATCTCTCGTTAGTTTCAGTCCAAGTATCAATTACTTTTGTATGTCTCTCAACTTCAGTAATTTCTCCAAGTCTGTAACATTCTTCAGTGGCACTAATTTGGGCTTCTGCTTGACCAATTAAATCTTGCTTAGCCTCTGGAACTTTTAAATCTTCTACTGAAATAGACACAGCTGCTTGTGTTGCATATTTAAATCCAAGATCTTTTAGATTATCAGCCATTGCAGCAGTTATAGCGGTACCATGTGTTTTATATGACCAAGCAACGAGATTTTTTAACCCTTTTTTATCAATAACTTTATTTTTAAATGAAGGAGGGGTTTTAGCCAATGGAGGCATTATGAGTTGTGAATTTTTTTTCGTATTCTTCGAATTTCTGCGAGTTTTAGAACTTTTTTTTGGTTTAGAGGAAGTCATAATTTAATTTTTATAAGTGTTAGATGTAATATCTTGATTAAGTTTGAGAGACTGAATCAATTATTGTATGATTCATTACAACTCTGCCCACGGTAGTGAGAATATATCTAGAAATAAGATTATTCTCAGAATCGAACTTATCTCGTCTGTAAGTCCAAATTTCTAATTTCGAACCATCATCAAATTCTTTAGATTCAACGGGCTTTTTAGATTCATCTTCATCTTCTACCTCTCCATTAAATCTAACCCATACCCAATTATGTAATCCTATTCTTTTATCCTCAAAAGCGAAAATGACATCTTCTAAAGATGCATAAGTTGATGAATTATCTCCAAATTTTGGTTTTTTATAATTTGGTTGCAATGCAGTTAAATAGTAAGAGCCAAGAACCATATCTTGTGAAGGCGTAACTATTGGTTCTCCAGTAGCTGGAGATAAAATATTATTACTTGCCAACATTAACATCCTAGCTTCAGTTTGTGCCTCTAAAGCTAACGGCACATGAACAGCCATCTGATCTCCATCAAAATCAGCATTAAATGCAGGGCATACTAGAGGATGAAGCTGTATAGCTCTACCTCCAACTAATTTAGGTTCAAAGGCTTGAATACCCAATCTATGTAGAGTAGGAGCTCTATTGAGTAAGATAGGGTGTCCCTCAATCACTTCTTGAAGAACTTGCATAACTTCATCATCAGCTTTTTGAATTAATTTTTTAGCAGCCTTAATATTATTAACGATGTTTTGTCTAATTAGTCTATGAATTACAAAAGGTTGGAATAACTCAATAGCCATTTCCTTGGGGAGACCGCACTGATGCATTTTTAATTTCGGGCCAACGACAATTACAGATCTTCCAGAATAATCAACTCTTTTACCCAACAGATTTTGCCTAAATCTTCCTTGTTTACCCTCAATAATATCGCTAAGTGATTTTAAGGCTCGATTATTTGCACCAACAACAGTTCTTCCTCTTCTTCCATTATCTACAAGGGCATCAACTGCCTCTTGAAGCATCCTTTTTTCATTCCTAACTATTATTTCAGGGGCTAAAATTTCTTGCAATCTTGCAAGCCTATTATTTCTATTAATAACTCTTCTATATAAGTCATTCAAATCAGAAGTTGCAAATCTACCTCCATCTAACTGGACCATTGGTCTCAAATCGGGTGGTATTACTGGAATTGCATCTAAGACCATCCATTCTGGTCTAGCATTAGTTGCAATAAAGTTATCTATCACTCTTAATCTTTTGATTAACTTTGCTCTTTTTTGTCCTTTACTTTGAGTTATTTCCTCTCGAAGCTCTTCTGCAATTTCAGCTAAATTGAGATCCTCAAGTAACTGTTTTAAAGCCTCTGCTCCAATTCCAACAAATGGTTCATTTTCAATAGTTGAATCTTCTGCATAAATTTCATCTTCAATTTCTAACCATTCATCTTCTGTTAAAAGTTGTTTATATTTAAGATCTTGATGATCTCCGACATCGAGAACTACGTAACAATTGAAATAAACTATCTGTTCTACATCCCTTAAAGGCATATCAAGGAGAATTGCGACATAACTAGGAATTCCTTTTAGATACCAGACATGTGAGACTGGTGCTGCCAACTTGATGTATCCCATTCTATGTCTTCTAACTCTACTTTCGGTTACTTCGACACCGCATCTCTCACAAACAATACCTCTATGCCTAACTCTTTTATACTTTCCACAATGGCATTCCCAATCTTTAGAGGGACCAAATATTTTCTCACAGAATAGACCATCCATTTCAGGTTTTAGTGTCCTATAGTTAATAGTCTCAGGTTTGGTAACCTCTCCAACAACCTGCCCATTTGGCAAAGTCCTTTGACCCCAATCCATAATCCTCTGAGGGGAAGCTAAGGAAATTTTTACGTAATCAAAGTGATTTTCAGTTCTTAAATTGCTGTTAGTCATAGTGGAATATGTTGGTTAAAAGTTTTATAGATAAAAATTAATCTTCTTCATACTCTGAAGTTCCCAATGATTCATAAGTTGGTCTTGAAGGGGTATTCCTCCGAGAATTAACATCTTGCATTAAGTCAACCTCTTTACCTTCATCAGTATAAACTGAGATATCAAGACCTAAAGATTGTAATTCTCTCATTAAAACTTTAAATGACTCAGGAGTTCCAGGTCTTGGTATAGGTTTACCTTTGACTATTGCATTAAGAGCCTCATTTCTACCTTGCATATCATCAGATTTTACTGTTAATAATTCTTGTAGTGTATAGGCTGCTCCATATGCTTCTAAGGCCCAAACTTCCATTTCACCTAAGCGCTGTCCACCTTGCTGAGCTTTTCCTCCAAGAGGTTGCTGAGTAACAAGTGAATAAGGTCCTGTTGATCGAGCATGAATTTTATCATCTACTAGGTGAACAAGTTTTAGGAAGTGAGAGTAACCTACTGCTACTGGTTGATCAAAAGGTTCACCAGTTCTACCATCTATTAAAAGAAGTTTTCCAGGATCTTTTGGGTTATAAACCCAATCTTTACCTTTTTGTTTTGATGCCTCCGTGAGAAAAGCTTGAACTGTTTGATGTGATTTTTCAGGACCATACATTTCATCAAAAGGAACGACTTTTACTCTGCAATTTAGATTAGAAGCTGCCCAACCCATAAGAAGTTCAAAAACTTGCCCAACATTCATTCGGCTCGGTACTCCAAGAGGATTTAAAACGATATCTACAGGTGTTCCATCAGGCAAATACGGCATATCTTCTCTAGGTAAAATCCTGCTTATAATACCTTTATTTCCATGCCTTCCAGCCATTTTATCTCCAACCTGAATCTTACGTCGTTGGGCTACATATACTCGTACAACCATATTAGCTCCAGGGGGTAACTCATCTCCTTGCTCTCGGGTATATATTCTTACGTCAACAACCCTACCCCTCTCCGTATTTGGCACTCTCAAAGAATTATCCCTAACATCTCTTGCTTTTTCTCCAAAGATTGCTCTTAAAAGTTTTTCTTCAGGTGGTTGATCAGACTCTCCTTTTGGCGTGACTTTACCTACTAATATGTCACCACTTTCAACAAAAGCTCCAATTCTTATAATGCCCATCTCATCAAGATTAGCCAAACTATCTTCCGATACATTGGGAATTTCCCTTGTGATTTCTTCGGGCCCTAATTTAGTTTGTCTAGCTTCTATTTCGTATTTTTCAATGTGGACAGAGGTGTAAAGATCATCTGTAACTAACCTTTCACTAACTAGTATAGCGTCCTCATAGTTGTACCCCTCCCAAGGCATATAAGCTATAAGAACATTCTGCCCTAAAGCAATTTCTCCCCCCTCACAAGCAGATCCATCTGCTAAAACTTGTCCAGAAATTACTTTATCTCCATTATTTACAATTGGTCTTTGATTTAAACAAGTATCCTGATTAGATCTTTGATATTTTTGCAATAAATGAATATGATCGTTACCTTCGTCGTCCCTTACTATAATTTCATTTGCATCTACATAAGAAACGGTACCATTAACTTTTGTTATTGGTACCATTCCAGAGTCTCTAGCAACCTGAGATTCAAGTCCAGTTCCTACAAGTGGTCTTTCAGGTCTTAAAAGTGGAACAGCTTGTCGTTGCATATTTGATCCCATTAATGCTCTATTGGCATCATCATGCTCTAAGAAAGGAATTAATGATGTAGCTACAGAAATAACCTGAACTGGTGATAATTGAACGTAATCAACCTGTTGAGGCGGCACTTTTTCAAAATCTTGACGATATCTCACTGGAATTAGTTCGGCAAGGATTAGTCCATCTTCATCTGTAGCGACATCCCCAGGAGCAACCCTACATTCATCTTCCAAGTCTGCTGATAAATAAATTGGATTTCCACTTTTTATAACTCTGCCTTTATCAACCTTCCAAAATGGAGTTTCAATAAACCCATATTCATTTACCCTAGCATGAGTTGCTAAAGAATTTATAAGGCCGGCATTTGGGCCCTCAGGTGTTTCAATTGGACAAAGTCTTCCATAATGAGAAGGATGTATATCTCTGACAGCGAAACCTGCTCTTTCCCTTGTAAGTCCTCCTGGGCCTAAAGCTGAAATTCTTCTTTTATGTGTCAACTCTGCTAGAGGATTTGTTTGATCCATAAATTGACTTAATTGGCTAGAACCAAAAAATTCTTTAATTGCAGCGACTAATGGCTTAGGGTTAACTAATTGTGCAGGTGTTAGAGAATCAGTTTCGCCAACAGTCATTCTTTCTTTAATGATTCTCTCAAGCCTATTAAGGCCAACCCGAACTTGATTCTGTAATAATTCACCAACAGATCTCACCCTCCTATTACCTAAATGATCAATATCATCAAGACTTGCTCCCCCTATATCAAGTTCTAAATTTATGAGATAATCAATGGTAGATAGAACATCTTCATGTGTCAAAGTCCTTATATTATCTGGAACAGTAAGCCTTAGTTTTTTATTAATTTTATATCTACCTACTCTACCAAGATCATATCTCTTGGGATCAAAGAAACGACTATGCAAAAGTTGCTGCCCACCAGAAACTGAAGGTGGTTCTCCTGGCCTTAATTTTTTGTAAAGCTCAAGTAAGGCTTGATCTTCAGAAGTTATGCCTTCTTCATTGGCTGAGTCAATTGAATTTTTATAAAATTCAGGATGCCTAAGTTTGTCTATTACATCATTATCAGAAAGACCCATAGCTCTCATAAGAACGTGGGCATTAATTTTTCTTGTTTTATCAACCCTTACGTAAAGTAAATTATTCTTGTCTGTTTCAAACTTTAGCCAAGCGCCCCTATTGGGTATAACGCTAGCATTATAGGTTCTTCTACCATTTTTATCCTGCTCATCTTTAAAGTATACGCCTGGACTTCTAACTATTTGGTTTACAATAACTCTTTCGGCTCCATTTATAATAAAGGTACCCCTTTCAGTCATTAATGGTAATTCGCCTATAAATACTTCTTGTTCTTTTATTTCCCCTGTTTCTTTATTTATCAATCTACAAGTCACATACATTTGAGAGGCAAAGGTTGCATCTCTTCTTTTTGCTTCTTCAACATCATGTCTTGGTCTTTTTAATCTGTATTCTTCACCTATAAAATGTAATTCGAGCTTTCCGGTATAATCGGTAATAGGTGAAAAATTTTGAAGTTCTTCAATAAGACCTTTTTCCAAAAACCATTTAAAACTTGCTCTCTGTACCTCTACTAAATCTGGTAAGTAAGTAACTGTCTTAGTTACTTGTAAAGCGCTACTGCTCATCCAATAGAATCCCGGGTTTTTTAAGATTTACCTTTTAGATTTACTTAAATTTTGAATTTCAGGATAAAATTTTAACAACATTATCCCATAAATTAATCAGTTAAAAAAAGATTTAACTAATTTTAAATTTAAAATTTAAGAAAATTAGCCAGTAATTTTTCATACTAGCAGAAAATGGATCATTTGACCAAATCAAATTTAAATAATTTTTCAGCATTTTGTGATGATTCACTTGCAATTAACTCAATTTTCGATGATCTTATTGTAGCTATTGATCTTGCAACACTCTCAACGAAAGCAGGTTCGTTTCTTTTACCGCGATAAGGAACTGGGGCTAGGAAAGGAGAATCTGTTTCAATAAGATATTTATCATTAGGTACTAACCTTGCACAATCATGGGTTTCTATTGCTTTTGGGAAAGTTACTATACCACTAAAACTTATATAAAACCCTAATTCTAAAAATGCTTGCATTTCCTCAACTGTTCCGCTCCAACAATGCAAAACTCCTTTTGGACAGATATTTCTTTTTTTTAAATCTTTACAGATTTTTATCATTTCCTTAGCTGCATCCCTGCAATGAATGATTACGGGTAAATCACATTCAAATGCTAATTTCATCTGAGGTAAAAGAGCAGCAATTTGGGTATCAAAATCTTTATTTTTAAATAAATCTAAGCCCATTTCTCCTATTGCAACAATTCTTTTATCATTCTCAATTGCTTCTCTTAAAACATGTTCAGAATTAGTGTCCCATTTATTCGCATCAAGAGGATGTAAACCCACTGAATAGTATATTTCTGAAAATTTATTTGCAATTTTTTGCATTTTTGGAATATCTGATAGCTCTACACAGGCATGAAGAAGTTTTTTTACACCTTTGGATCTCCAACGACAAGCAACTTCATCAATATCATCTAAAAAATTTTCAAAAATAAGATGACAATGTGAATCAATTAAATTGATTTCTTCCATTATAAAAGTTGACTTATCTAACTTTTTAATGTGTTTTTAACTAAATTGTTAATCCTTGATTTTTTATTAGCGCCATTATTTTTATGCAAAACATTTTTTTTAACGGCTTTATCAATAAGGCTATATGCATTGTTAATACTAGTATTAATTAATTCTTTATTTTCAGAATTAGGATTTTTTTTGTAATTTTCGCAGTTAGCAATTGTCTTTTTTATTAAGGTTCTAACTGTTGATTTATAAGACCTATTAACTTGTCGGTTTCTTTCTGCTACGAGAATTCTTTTTTTTGCTGATTTGTTATTTGCCACAGAAATAGCTTTGATTTATACTTATTAACTATATCAAAAGATAAGACTTCTGATCAATAATATTTTCACATTTGCCTAATTCTCTGAACTTTTAATTTAAAATCCAAAATCAAAATGAAGATATCCCAAAAAGAAAATGACATTTTAAATGAACTTAATAGAATCTCAGATAGGATAAATTTAGAAAATAATGATGAAATTAATCAAACTGTAAAAAATATTCTCAAAGATGTTAAAAATAAAGGAGACGAAGCTTTAAAGGAATATACTTTGAAATTTGATGGATTTAATCCAGATCCCCTTAATGTTTCAAAAAAAGAAATTGACGATGCCTGGGATATGACATCAAGCCCTTTAAAGGAAGCTCTAAAAAATGCAAAACGTAGGATTGAAAAATTTCATGAGAAAGAAATACCTGAATCATTTTCATTAAAAGGAATTTATGGTGAGAAAGTCCAGCGCAAATGGCTCCCTGTACATAGAGCTGGGTTATATGTTCCAGGTGGCAGAGCATCATATCCTAGTACTGTTCTCATGAATGCTATACCAGCTAAAGTAGCTGGCGTTAAAGAACTTATCATGGTTTCTCCTGCAAATGCAGAAGGAAAGATTAATGAAACTGTTTTAGCTGCAGCCCATATATGCGGTATTGAAAATATTTTTAAGATTGGTGGAGCACAAGCCATAGCAGCCTTAGCCTTTGGTACAGAAAAAATAAATAAAGTAGATGTTATTACGGGTCCAGGAAATATTTATGTAACAACCGCAAAAAAATTAATTTTTGGAACAACTGGTATAGATTCATTGGCTGGACCAAGTGAGATTTTAATAATTGCAGACAATAGCGCAAATAGCTCTCAATTAGCTTCCGATTTATTGGCACAAGCAGAACACGATCCTTTTGCTTCTGCAATCCTTTTAACTACATGTGATGCAATGGCTAAAGATGTTCAAAACAATATCTATCAAAAATTAGAAAATCATCCAAGAAAAGAAATTTGTATGAAATCTATTCGAGATTGGGGGTTAATAGGAGTGTGCGAAAATATTGAGAAATGCATTAAATTAAGTAATAAATTTGCGCCAGAGCATCTTGAAATAATGACTACAAATCCTAGAGAACTTGTAGATAAGATAGAGAATGCCGGAGCAATTTTTTTAGGTAAATGGACTCCAGAGGCAGTTGGTGATTACATCGCAGGCCCAAACCATACTTTACCAACATCTGGCAACGCTAGATTTAGTGGTGCTTTGGGAGTAGAAACCTTTATGAAAAATTCTTCAATTATTGAATTTACACAACAAAGTCTTCAGAATAATAGTGAAGATATTATTAATCTTGCAACCAGCGAAGGGCTCTATAGTCATGCTGATTCTGTCAAAGTTAGATTTGAAAATTAACTGACTCTAATTGGTGAATATACAACAGTTTGATTATTTTCAATTTTTCCTACTAAAACCTTATAAGTTAAATCTACAAATAAACCATTTTCAAGAACTCCAGGAATATTATTTATATATAATTCAGATTCCTTAGGATTTTTTATACCTCCGTTAAACAATACATCCAATATTAAATTCCCTTCATCCGTAACAACTGGACCAGCTTTTTTTTCTGCCATCCTTAACTTACATTTGGCATCCATTTTTTCTATCACATCTTTAACTTGTTTCCACGCTGATGGTAAAACCTCAATAGGAAGCGGAAAAACTTCATTTAAATTTTTAACTAATTTTGTTTGATCAACGACAATTAATAATTTATTAGCTTTACTCGCAACTAATTTTTCTCTAACATGGCAAGCACCTCCACCTTTGATAAGTTGATAGTCAGGATTAACTTCATCAGCACCATCAATAGCTAAATCAATTTGAGATACTGAAACTAAATCAATCAATGGGATACCCAATTCAAGAGCTAAAACTTCTGATTGAAAAGAAGTTGGCACACCTTTTATATTGCTTAGTTCCCCAGCTTTAATTCTTTCAGCAAGAGTTTTTATCATAATTGCTGCTGTAGAGCCAGATCCAAGACCTACAATCATGTTGCTAGTAACCTCATTTACAGCTGCTTCAGCAACTGCTTGTTTCATTTGATTTTGTAAATCCAAAGCGTTATTAAAAAATTTTTACTTTAGATTATAAATTTTAGTGAGTACTTTATGTCAAACCAGGAAGTGCTTCTGGTTTTATATTTACTTTTATTTCTTTATTATTTCTTAAAATTTTAAGAGGGAAAACTTTCCCAATCTTAGCCTTTTCTACTTCATCTAATAATGCTTTTGGTTCACTTATAAGAATATCTTCTGCAGCGATAACCAAATCACCTCTTTTCAATCCAGCTCTTTCTGCTGGACTATTAGGGACTACAGATTGAATTAAAGCGCCTGATCTTTCTGGCAATTGAACTAATGAATTAGGATCATTGTTATGTTCTTTTGCAATTTTGGCATTTAGTAAAACGAGTTGAACACCTAAATATGGATGGATAACCTGACCATCTTCTAAAAGTTTTTCAGATACTCTTCTGGCTAGATTAATTGGTATCGCGAATCCCAATCCAGCACCAGGCCCACTCCTTACAAGAGTATTTATACCAATCACCTCTCCATTAGCATTGACTAATGGACCTCCTGAATTGCCTGGATTAATGGCAGCATCTGTTTGAATTAAATCAAGTCGTTTATCTGAAAAACCTAAGCTATTAATATCTCTATGTAAACTACTTATAATTCCTAAGGTTACAGTTTTCTCAAGGCCATAGGGAGTACCAAGAGCAATTGCCCAATCACCAACTTCAAGTTGCTCAGAATCACCTAAGGGTGCAACTTTTGAATTTATTTGTTCTTCAATCTGTACTAATGCCAAATCAGTTATTGAATCACTCCCTAACACTTTGCCATCAAAATTAGTTCCATCTGCCAAAGTTATTGATACTAAATCAACTCTTTCCACTACATGTGCATTTGTTAAAACCAACCCATTTTGATCTATTATCACTCCAGAACCTTGCCCTCTTTCTCTGTCGGGGATTAAGCCAGGTTCACCCAGTAAATCTCTAAGTAATGGGTCTAGTAATGTAGGATCAAATTGCTGCCTTTCAACAGATCTTTCAGTATCAATTCTAACAACAGCAGGACCAACATTTTTCACTGCCTCTGAAACAAAATTACGATTCTCTGAATTATCAAGGGATAAAACTCTCGACCCTGGAAAGAGAGTGATAATTAATATTAAAGGATATAAAATTGATTGTATAAATTTCATAAATTTAAGAGATTTTAAAATTTTTCTTACTATTAAACTTTTATAACAAGTATATTAATGAATATTATAGTGTCTAGATTTTAGATTTTTGTTTTGTTTAAAACATATTTATTCGTGATTTAAATGAAATTTTTTTGTATATTATTATATATTTGATTTTTTATAAGTAAATTTAAATTGTTAAAAAGAATTAAAAGTAATTTAGAAATAATCATTAAAGAACTTGCAAAAAGTTACAACTATGAAATTCATAATATTAATTTGTTAACTAATCATGATCCCATTACAATACAAATAATACTTATAAATCCTAATGGTAAGGGTATCACTCTGGAAGATTGTTTAAATTTTAATGAACCCGCTTTATCAGCAATTGATTCATCTAATCTTCTTAATTGTAGATATGTTTTAGAAATTAGTAGTCAAGGAGTCAGTGATGAATTAACCTCTAATAGAGACTTCAAAACTTTTAAAGGTTTTCCAGTTAGA
>Ga0160422_10000373_pt1 | contig 26926 bp, 15 predicted proteins | sample Fk160mmetaG_FD_108192 | JGI IMG/M metagenome (GOLD analysis project Ga0160422, IMG submission 108192) | Marine microbial communities from the Central Pacific Ocean - Fk160115 60m metaG | ecosystem: Environmental > Aquatic > Marine > Oceanic > Photic zone | place: The Central Pacific Ocean...
TATTCGTCGTCGTATTCGTCGTCATCAAATTCATATTCTTCTGCGAATCCGGGTTGAGCGCCGTTGGCCAGCCAAGCAGCGATCGCATCAAATTGTGCGGTGGCGTCTCCATTCAAAATATCGGGCCGAACTGCTTTCCCCGACACTGGGTCGGCATACCGCGGCATTCGGGTTGATGGTGTGATCCGCAAAGGGTCGTCCATCCACCTGTGGTACCAGCCGGGTCGCAATCGTTCTGCAGACTGGGCAAAGTTCACGCCGACTGCTTCAAACGCGGCCATAGGAGGTTCGTCGCCCACCCCGTGGCACGTGATGCATCCGTAGCCTTCAAGACCCACCAGCATTCGTCCCACGGCAGCGTCGGCTTCTTTTGTAGAGACAAACGCTTGTTCTTTGGGCATGCCATGCTCGGCAACCAATGAGGTGGTGAGTGGTTCTGCCCAGGCGCCAAACCCTGGCATTCTGGCGTGCATCCAAGGGCGAACCTTTTCGGTTCGGTTTCCGGCCAAAGTTTTAAGCAAGTGGTTCGTCCGAAGCTTTTCCCCCGTGCCATCGAGATGAGGCAGTGTTTGGTCCACTTCAGGGGCATGAGGATCGGCGAGCAGGGCTGGGTCCACATCCAGCGTTCGTCCCTCGCCGAGGGAGGCTTGGCCGTCACGCGCGTGGCATGATGTACACCGCAAATTCTTCACCGCACGGGCGGCGAATCCAAAGTTGGTTGGGGCGATGGTTGAAGCCAGCGCTTCGAAGGTTTCGTTGATCGCGGTTTGCTCTGTGGCACTGAGTCTGAAGTTTGGGGTGGAGCCTGAATTGTTGGCCAGGCAGCCATTCATGTTCTCCTGTTGCCTCTTGGGCAAGGGAATGCTGGCCATTGCGGGAACATCGGACTGATGGCAGTTGCCACATCGAAGCGTTGCCGCCAGTTCTTCGCCTCGGACCACATTCCCCGAAATACTGGAGCCTTGGCCGGGAACCACTTCTCGTAAAAAAGCTTCGAGATCCGCGGATTCTTGGTCGGACAAGCGGAAGTCAGGCATTTTTGACCACGGCGATCTGGCGTGGGGAGCGCGAAGAAAATCTGCGAGGGCCCCTGGTTGATATTTCTGGCTGACACCGGCGAGCGAAATGCCGTCGTAGTCGTCATTGGCTTCAAGGACGTGGCAATTCAGGCATTGGAGTTTGGCGGCCAGTACCTTGCCTTGTTGCGCGCTTCCTTCGGTGAATTTCAGATTCCCAGAACCCATGGACATTACCCAAGCGGCGAGGTCGGCCGCATCTTGCTCTGCGTTAGGACCAAAAAGCAGTGTGGGCATGGCGGTGTCGGCGCGATGAGCCGTGGGGTCCAGCAGCCACTCTTGTACCCAGCGGCCATGCAGCCGTTGACCTGCGTCCCGCAACGAGCCGGCGGTTCGGTCCAAATCTGAGACAAAGGTGGACGCGGTGGACGCGTGACAGGCGGTGCAGCGGTGTTCCGCAATCAGAGAAATCCCATGTTCGATCTTGTCATGAGCACTCAACGCTGAAAGTTGGTTTGTAGGTATGGGCTCGAGGGTGAAGTCCCTGCCGTCCCAAAGCAGCCGAATCCAAGCCGTGCCATCGATTGGCGGGGTCCATTCTAATTTGACCGATCGTTCTCCTTTGTTGAGGCGAAGCTGCTTGGTGTTTAGAACGGTGTCCAGAGGTCCCTCCAGAACCGATTCTCCGTCGATGGACAGAATGGCAGTACCGGTGCCCCGTAGCGCCAGTTCCGCTCGAGTTCTGATTGGCAGATTGAGGGTTCCGGAAAAATTTGCGGACCAATTTGTGGGAGCAATGCCGATTGCTGGTGATTCCCCGGCTTCAACCCGGGCGGCAAACAAGCGGGTTGGTAAGACCCTCTGGTTTGTGCCATCGGAAAAGGAAACTGTCACTCCGGCCGGTCGTTGTGGAGCCGAGGCATCAGATCCGAGGTTCAATCCGATGGCCAGGAGACAAACACAGAGCATAGAGTCTTAATTTGTACCCAATTCGTGGACAGTGTTCCAGATGTCAGTGATGATCACGTCCCCGTCGACGCTTTCCAGATCGCATTGCACGTGCATTTGCATGACTGGCTGCATGTTCTTGAGTCTTAGGTGTACGGTTTTTCCATCCTCAAGAAGTGTGGCGGATTCCACAACCATTTCGTCGTGTTCTTCGACTCGGATTTCTTTTTTCTTCGCCAGTTCGATTTGTTCAACATCGGGGTTGAGGGCTGAGACTTCTGGGGACCCGTACATGGGTCCCCATACGTAATCCCAACAATTGACGGCCCACGATCCGGTGTCCTCGGCCAGCTCTTGGTCAAGGTTCACGGAGAAGGAGATCTTCACTCCATCTTCCACCGCGGTGATTGAGGTTGGGTTGGTGGGGGTGCGGCCAGTCCAGCGCACCCGTTGGAACGCAGCGAGACGCGCGGCATTGGTTTGCCAACCCTTCAATCCGCAGACCCAGAGCTGTCCATCGGTGGGGTGGAAGCGTCCACGCATGGCCGAAGAGCCAAGCTGAACCGGCACTCGGAATACGCCACCTTGCACTTGCCCGTTGACTTCCTCCTTCATCACTCGGTAAATGGAACTTTGGCCATACGACAGGTGAAGAAGCTCGCCGGTCCAAGGCCATTTGCTTGAGGTCACCCATGTTTGCCCGCCTGAGGAGTTGTCGACGCTCATGGGGAACCAGCACAGTGGCTTGTTGTATTCCGTTGGCGTCTTGGCTTGGTGGGCCAACGGCACCACACCTTGGAAGGAGCCGGGGGACATCCAGTGCAATTTGCAGTGGGGGCACCAGGTGCCTTCGTTGTCACCTGCGGTGACAATTTGTCCGTCGGGGGAGATGCCGATCCCGTTTGGCGCTCGAAGTCCGGTGGAAAACACTTCAAGATCCCGGCCGCTCTTATCGACTTTGATCACGGTGCCGTGATGCTCGTTCAGGCTGTCTTCGAATCCACGTCCTCCACCACGAACGGGTCCAGCTTTTCCAAACCAGAAGTTGCCCTCGCCGTCCACTTGGAGATCAAAGGCAAAGTCATGGAACGAAGGAGTGGTGTAAACAAGATTGCAGAAGTTGTCGTAGAGGTCGGCTTCGCCATCGTTGTTGAAATCGATCAGGCGAGTGATTTGGTCTTTTCCATGCACAAAGATTTGCCCATCACGAACCGCCAAGCCCAAGGTCTCAAAGAGGCCGGAGGCGAACCTTTTCCACCGTATGTCTTTCATTTCGAGGAGGCCTTCGACAAGCCATACATCGCCATTCCATGTGCACACGGCCGCAGTGTCGTCATCGACAAAGTCAAACCCTCCGATACGCATGTACGAGTTCCAAGGGTTCTGGAAGGGGATGGGAACGTCGTCTACCACGAAGGTCTTGTCACCGTTGTTGGCCAATTTTGCCTGGACCACAATTTCTTCGGGATAAATCCCCGTGAACAAAGTCGGGTCGGGGCTGCTTCCTGCGAACATTCGGGTGAACAGCCGATTCGGTGTAGGAGCAGATGCGAGAACGCTGGGTTTGATCTGCTCTCGGGTCGCGGCGATAGCGACCATGATTGACCCCGAAGGACCGTCGACGGTGGGGTCGAGGTTCATCACCAGTGTCTTTCCCGAGGTTGCAAAGGTTGATCCGGCGCTGCCACGGATGGCAAATCTTGTGTCTCCGACCCGTGCTCCTCGTCCATCAGAAAGCACTTTGATGCGTTGTCTTCGGGTGGCGTCGGCCACACGAAGTTGCATGCTTTCGGGTTCAGCCGTGGGAAAGACTTCCAGCGTACGCACCAGCACATCGCTGCCCTCGGTTTGCTCGACTCCGTGATGTTCCAGCACTCGAGTTTGGCCCACGGTGTAGTTCAAGATGCACTCTTCACCTACTCGCATCAGTCCGCCCCACCGAGCCATCTCAGGGGGAAGCGGTCCCCAAGGTTTGCTGGGACGAGGATCTTCCCAAGAGCCATTCACTTTCCACCCTGGTCCTTCCAAGCTGCCGTAGATGGGGGTGCCAACTGCACCGGGATGCCCGCCATGGCTTCCGTTGTAGGAGACCCCTTCCCAGTCCAAACCGCCTTGCCACACAGCGCCCACCCGCAACAGGCCGGTGTCGAAGGAGGCGACCCATCCGTTTTCGAGGAACATGTTCAGCCCCTTGTTGGAAGTGGCGTAATCCATGGGGTAGCCGGTAGCGCAAGAAACAAATGGACCGTGGTCCATCCGGTTCCACCATTCGTTCTCGGGGACATCTTGAGTGGTGATCCGCACATCAAGTCGTTCGGCCCGTGTCATATCTTTGGGGTCAAGATGTCGGACTTTGATGAATTTGTATTCGACCACGCTGTTGGGATCATGAGCTTGGATGGCAAAGGTGCCCTCCGAGAGTCGCTTTCTTCCTTTGCGGTCTTCTGGCTCCCACCAATCCACCACGACTTGATTGTCGATGCTTGTTTGAATATGCCGCCCGGCAACCCGAATGCGTAGTTTGACCCAGTCGCCATCGATATGGGGTGGCATGTTGTTGTTCACGATCCCATACAAGGAACATGTTTTGATGCTGTCTCCGTGGGTCGCGTTGACTTGGCACTCGTACCCAACATCTGGCCAGCCAGACTTCTGAAACTTGGTGTGGAAAAAGACACCACTGTTTGCGCCCGGTTGGGTCCGGACCATTGCTTCAAATTCGAAATCGTCCCATTTTCGATCTCGGGCGTCTTTCCCGGCCCAGAAGAGGTGGCCTCGCTCACCGTTGACCATCAAAGTTTCATCTTGCACCTTGAAGGCACTCGGGTTTTCAGCAGCCCGCCACCCGTCCAATGAGGTTCCATCAAAAAGAGTCACCCAATCCCCGGCCGTTGCGGCGGTAGAAAGGAGCAGAACAGAAAGGGAGGCATCATGCATTGGTTTGCTTCTCGGCGTTATTTTTGTTGATGGGTGTTGTTGTGAACAAAGGATTGTGTGGCTTGGTTTCGGGCCAGCTCTATGATGTCAGTGATCTCGTGATCGGTCAGATTGAGGGTGGGGCTTTCGATGGCCTCTTTTATGGCTCGATGAAGGTCGGCATCTCCCGGAGTGGTCAAGTCGGCACGAAGCAGCAATTCGCCGAGCGATTTGGCCTCTTGTTCAGACCGGCCAAGCTTTTGTCCCAAAAGAATTCCAGCGGCCCTGGCTATCTTGGTGGACGTTTGAAATCGCATCGCATCTTCATGGGCAAACTTCTCATGGAAGCCGGTGCTTTGATGTTGAGCTTCCATCATTGGTGCCTCTCCAGCCCTTTGGAAATGGGAGCAATGATCCTACTCTGATCTCGACGTCACGTGACAGAATCGGTCAGTCGGTGAATGCTTCGTGGTGTAGGTTCAACCCCAAGCGGCCAAGATGGCCACCAGATCGTTGAACTCTACGGCTCCGTCTCCATTGACATCGCCAATGTCACTGGTACCCCAGTTGGAAAGGACAATCAATACGTCAAGCAGACCGACCACACCGTCGCCGTTCAAGTCTTCAGGCGGGCCTGGAGGCGGAGGAGGGGGAGGAGGGTTGCCTACTTGCGAAAAAATCAAACAAGTGTAAGGGCCGATCGCAATCTCGGCCGATTGTCCCAGACTGTCATAGGGAATGGCGTCGGTGCTGATGTCATACCCAGGGTGGTTGCCGTAGTCCTCCCCGTAGTTGGTGCTGTCAGAATTGAAAATGACTTTCCATTCTCCTGAGCGAGGAAAACCAATCCGGTAGTTGTTCCAGGATTGGTCGCGGAAATTCATCACCACGATTACGTCGTCTCCGGGTCCTCCGTCCTGGAAACGATGAAAACCGATCAATTTGTCATTGTTGTTGACATGGAAGAAGTTGATGTTGGGACCAGTCAAGCCACGACTGTTTCCATTGAGGTTTCGTCGCAAGGCAATGAGATCGCGGTGCAAGTCAAATATGCCCCGATACGTTTCTTTTTTGGACCAGTCCAAGGCGATTGAGTCACGAAAATACTGATCCTCTAGGAATTCCTGTCCTTGGAAAATCATGGGAACGCCGGGAGCAGTCATCACCAAGGCACCGCCAAGCGTTGAGCGCTTTCTTGAAAAGTAGCTGCCAGCATTTCCAGGCCAAATGCTTTCGGGTACCCGTGAACGGCCATTGGCCACTTCGTCATGGTTTTCGGTGTAAAGCACCCGTTGGACCGGATTTCCGTTGTACGCAAAGTTGACGGCGTCGCGGACGGCCAGCATGTTTCGGTCGTTGTCGTTGGCTGCTTCGATAGCGCTGCGCACGGGCCAATGGAAATTGGGATCCCACTGGCTGTCGAAGCCCGCACCACCTTGCGAGGTTGGACGGGTGATGGCCCACTCGTTGTAGCCATCTTCGGCCACAATAATTTTTTCGGGGCTCTGTCCGTCAACACTGTTGTTGAGATACTGGAGCCAGCTCCAACCATCAGGGTTGTCTTGGACATCTCCGCCGCCGAGGTCAGCGCCGGTTCTCCGGATCCAGGCGGTGCCGTCTACCCGAAGACCGTCGATGTGCATTTCGTTGAGAAAGTACATCGCGCTTTCAACGAGATATTCACGCACCTCGTTGCGGCCAAAGTCAGGACGTGTATTGCCCCACGGGGTCGCCCCACGATCATCGTTGTAAAAGTAAATCCCTCCCCATTCACCTTGCGACCACCCATCAAACCTCCAGATGCCAAGATCGGACGGCCCCAAGTGGTTGTACACCACGTCGAGCAAGACAGCGATACCACGTTCGTGGCAGGCATTCACGAACCGTTGCAAGCCACGCATCCCCCCATAGGACTCTTCCACTGCGAAGACGTGTCCAGGGTTGTAGCCCCAGGAAATGCCGCCCGCAAACTCGTTGACTGGCATCAGCTCCACAGCATTGACGCCAAGCTCCACCAAGTGGTCGAGGCGAGCTATAGCTTGATCAAAAGTGTTGGGGGGGCTGCCGCCAGGAAAGGTGCCGAGATGCATCTCGTAAATTACGAGTTCATTCCAGTTGTCGATTTGAAACGATTGATCCGTCCAGGCAAAATCAGAAGGGTCCATCAGGATGGAGTTGCCCACACTGTTGACCATCTCCTTGGCCCAAGGATCGGGCCGCCAATTGACAACGCTGTTGACCACCACAAACTTGTAGTGGTCGCCGGCTTCCGGACCTGAAATTCCCCCTTCCCACCAACCGTTGCTGCTGGATGACAATACGTTGGCGTTGAGGTTCCAACCGTTGAAGTCGCCTACCACCCGGACTGAGCTGGCGAACGGGGCCCACACCCGGGCGTACGCACCTCCAGAGACCAATTCAAGGCCATTGGCCGACAGCACGGAAGTGAAGGCCGAAGCAATCAAGCAGCAGAAGGTTTGCTTCATGACTTCACAATAAACCGGGGAGGGCACCAAGCTTGCGATTCTTGAAATTTCAGTCGGAAAAACGTCCAGTGGCGTCGAATAACACGCATGAAGTGACGCATTTTCAAACTTTTGATTTCTTGGGCATACTGTCCCCATGAGTTTATTTGCCGCGTTGTTGTTGGGTTCGGTGGGGGATGCATTGCTTCCCCAGAATCACCAAGTGGTCTTCGATGCCAATCGCTTTCATACCAACCGGGATGGCAGGACGCTGCCTCTGCCTGCTGAGGGTGAATCTTTTGCTTTTGCGATCTATGGAGATCGCACTGGGGGCAACACAGGATTCCTCTCCGACCCCAGCGAAGAACGAAGTGGCCATGACCAAGCTCAGCGGGTGCTGGCTCGTGCGGTACGAGACACCAACTTGGCGGGCCCGGACCTGGTCATGACCGTGGGTGATTTGATCCAAGGTTACAACACGACCGAACCGTGGCTGCAACAAATGCGTGAGTATCGAGAGACCATGAATGGACTTCTGTGCCCATGGTTCCCGGTCGCTGGCAACCACGATATTTACTGGCGGGGTCCAGATCGGCCCGCGGAGGAACACGAGCAACGGTATGAACAACATTTTGGCCCCCTTTGGTACGCCTTTGACCACAAGGGATGTCGATTCATCGTGTTGTATTCGGATGAGGGCAATCCGGAAACTGGAGAGCGCAATTTCAACAAGCCCGATTGTCAAATCATGAGCCCTGAACAAAAATTATGGCTCAATCAAATGGTGACTGAAGGCGCGTCCATGCGGCATCAGTTTGTGTTCCTTCATCACCCCCGGTGGAGGAAGGGTTCGTACGGTGATGACTGGGATCGAGTCCACAAGATTTTGGTCTCAGGTGGCAATGTGCGCGCGGTCTTTGCTGGCCACATCCATCAAGCCACCTACGCTGGGCCTCAGGACGGCATCGAGTATTTGTCGTTGGCGACTGTGGGCGGCGGGCAATCTTTCACCGTTCCACAAGCCGGATGGCTGCACCACTGGAATTTGATCACGGTTCGTGATGATCAAATTCAAATGGCGATGTTCCCTGTGGGTGAAACGATGGATCCTCGCATGATGACCGATCAGAACCGGTCCGAAGCCGAGCGGCTTCGCGAGGTCCGTCCGGAGTTCCTCTCTGAACTCCCAGTTCAGGAGGACGGATCCGTGGATACTGAAATCTCGGTTCGCCTCGCCAATCCCAACCCCGATCGTGGGGTGCGATGGCACGTCACCCTTCAAGGGGATGATCGTTGGGATCTTGAACCCAACCATCGCCACGCCCAAGCCTCTGGCAACGCGCTCACTGAAATGACATTCCGGGTCCGGCGGATTCCTGGTCCGGTGGATTCTCGATGGGGGACCCCAGAGTTGGTGCTTTCTTCAGAATGGATGGGACCAGGTGTGGGAATTCAAATCCCTGAGTCCCGCCATCCATTCCCATTGGATATTGATTTGGGCGATCTTCCTGAACCCGCCACTGACCAAGTGCTCAGGACCGGCGTGAAAGGGGCCCACGCCCGAGTGGCGAGTTCCGCTCTTCCACTTCCGGATGGCCCGATGACGCTTGAATGTTGGGTGCGGCCTGACCGCTTTTCCGATCGGGTTGGCGTGGTGACCAAAACCGAAGGCAGTGAGTACGGCATCTTCGCCAGCAATGGTCGCCCCGAGTTTTACATTCATGTTGGAGGCGGTTACCGAGTGGCCGCAGCCCCAGAAAAGTTCCGGTTGAAAACACGTTCGTGGTCTCACGTGGCCGGGGTGTACGACGGGCAGACTGTGCGATTGTTTATCAACGGTATAGAAACAGGCCGATCGGCCGCTACCGGCAGTCGATTGACCAACACGCTGCCATTGGTCGTCGGGGGGGATGTTGCCGCCGATGGCACCATGACTTCGCCATTTGAAGGTCGGCTGGAGGAGGTCCGCCTTTCTAAAGTGGCCCGCTACACCCAAGATTTTTCGCCACCCGAGCGGCACAGCTCGGATCCAGAGACAATGCTGTTGCTGCCTTGTGATGTGGCCGTGGGTTCGTTCTTGCCCGATCGCTCCGATCAAAAGGCCCACGCTGCGGTGACTGGCTCGGTCAAACTCTTGGCTTCGGATCGCTAAATCCAGGGCGGCTGGCCAAACAGCTCATGAACCACTCGACCTCTAACATCGGTGAGGCGAAAATCACCTCCCGCATGACGGCAGGTCAGTCGTTCGTGGTCCAATCTCAACAAGGCCAAGATCGCGGGGTGCAGATTATGGACTTGACCTTTGTTGTTCTGGGCGGAGAACCCCCATTCGTGTGCTGCGCCAAAGAAAAATCTAGGTTTGATGCCGCCAGAGCCACTGATGCACTGATCGACCGGCTTGGATTGCACTGTTTGTTCGAACCCTTCCAATCAAGGTCTTTGTCTGCCAGCAAAGGGAGGTGGAGCGCGGGGACCAACAACAAATATTCGGGATCAAATTGGGGACGAATCGCCGATTCGGTGTCGCGAATGGCCCTTTCTGGGTATTGTTTTGAGTTGGATCACGCCCAGAGGAGCTTTCGAATGACCAACATCTCCCGACGGAAAGCCTTCACGATTGTCGAACTGTTGGTGGTGATTGCCATCATCGCGCTGTTGGTTTCGATTTTGCTTCCGGCGATTGGGAAAGCCCGTGATCAGGCCAAGTTGACCCAGTCGCTTTCCAATTTGAAAAACCTTGGTGTCGCCCACGCCAGTTATGCCGCCGAATGGAACGGTCGACAGTTCACCATGATTGACGACAACATTGGCCGTTACGGGGACAACGCTGACGTTGGATTCCAAGCTTATGCCGCCGCACGCAACGGTCGTTTGCATCCAGGAATCAACTTTGGCACCGCGACCAATGTCGATGGCACCAGCAGCAGCTACATCTGGACCCACGAAGCGGGAGCCCTGCCCGTCCATGGATGTGCGCAGCCTCTGGTGATGCAGCCCAGTAACGGATTTGAATATTGGGGATCATTTCGAATTCCAAACGTCCGCAATTTCAACGTGTACGTAGGAAACAAGTTCTACGACCCCACTTTTTACGCCCCCAAAGACACCATTGTTGTGGATGCCATCACAAACCGGGGTCAAGATGGCACCAATTGCTTTGACGACCCGCAGGAATACTGCATCGCCAACTTCACGTACCCATGGGGATTCATCCCCGCGTGGAGCAGCTACTGCCTGTCTCCGGCCGCTATGTTTGCTGCCCAAGTGATGGATGAAGACTTCACTGGCAGTCCGTGGGATTTGCCAGGAGGCTTCCGTTCTCCAGCAATGGATCAAGCGAAATACAGCGCTCTGAAGACCCACATGCTCGAGCATCAGTGGCTTCAATCGCGACGCGCTGAATGCAACACCAACATCCAGAACGACATTGGCTCTTTTTACGAGTCCTGCGAACCGTTCTACTTCAACCACTGCTGGGAATCGAACCCTGCCACCCTGTTCTACGACAGCCACGTTGAAACCGTTGGGGTTCGGAAAGCCGAACGGGCCGACGGCCGAGTTCAAGCCCAAGACGGCGTTGGACTTTGGAAGCGAAATACTCCCTTGGGCACCGATGGCTATCTCATCGATTACGGCTACGACTTCGCGGCCACCAGCTTCCATGTGCTGACCATCGATGGCATCAAAGGCCGCGATATTCTCGCGGACTGATTTCACCCCCTTAACTTCAGCTGCCCCTCTTTTTGCACGAAAAGGGCTTTTTTGCCCCGCCTGCCAACTGGCTTGGGATCCATGCCGGATATTTCATTGATCTGGAGGGGGTGTGGGCGGTTGGCGAAAAATATGTGGACAACTTCATAAGTAACTGTTGACAAGTTACTTATGTCCGAGAATATAGGTCTTGAACTCGGGCACCCGCATCGTGTGGATGGGGGGTGGTTGGACCCGGGAATGTTCGGGGGTGTGGAATGCATCGGATCGTGATGACTGTGGCCTTGTGGGTCTCGTTTGCGTTGCCAGTTGGCACGGCCATGGCACAGGAATCTGGCTCAGAAGCCGGTCGGTTGCCCATAGCGGCCGGATTCAGTGGCGCGTGCTGCTTGTCAACGGGACAGTGTGTTCAGCTGAACGAAGAACAATGCGGGATGTTTGACGGCCAATTCACCGGAGCAGTGCTCTGCGATGAATTCGAATGCGTTCCCTTTGGAGCTTGCTGCTTCCAAGATCTCACCTGTCAAAATGGGCTTGCTGAAGACGAGTGTCTTGGAATTGGTGGTCGGTACCAAGGAGACAGCGCAGAATGCGAAGCCGCGGTGGTTTGCGAAGTGCTTGGTGCCTGTTGTTTGGGCAGTGGAGACTGCACCGAACGCATGACTTATGAAGAGTGTGCGGACCTCGGGGGGCGAGCCATGGGCTTTGAGTCCTCCTGCTCTGATGTTGTGTGCTTGGGGGCATGCTGTGATCCCCAAACCGGCGCGTGCGATGAATCTCTCACCCGAGATGCCTGCATCGCCTCTGGTAGCAATTGGCAGCTTGAGGGATCGGTCTGCCCAAGTGATACCTGCTTGGTGGAAACAAGGTTCGTGCAGCAGACCGTTCCCCAGTCCAGCTTTGTTGATTTCAACATCGAGTCGTTTGACAACCGTGGCGGTCTTCGACCGCTTCTCGGCGTTGAAGTCCTTCTTGATGGGCGTGCGGTTGCCTACGCGACGTACACCAACAACGGTGGTACAGATGTGAATCCAGTGATTGAATTCGACGAAAGCATCTGCATCAACAACGCCCCTGGTCTTGACCCGCTGCCTCTTTGCATCATCGAGGTTGAAGATGCTCCTTTCTCATGTTGCGATGATGGAGAATCCTGCCTCCCACCTCTTTCAACTTGTGATTTTGGTGGCCGATTCTTGTTCTCTGATGAGATGTCCGGGTCTGTCCCCTCCGAAAAAATTGGAGAATGGGTCGCAGATGGTCCAGTGGTATTTGAAATCGCTTCGACCGGCCGGGTGACCGGCGGTGGCAAGAACTTCGTGCTTCGAGTTGCACCGCACAAGGCAGAAATTGATCTCACCGTTCGTTTGAATTACGGCGTTTTGGGCGCGTGTTGTGATCCTTGTGACGGCACATGCTTTGAGACCACCGAGAGCGATTGTGTTACTTCCGGTGGTGTCTACCAAGGTGATTTCGTCTCCTGCGAAGCCGCAAATTGCCAAGTCTTGGGCCGATGCTGCTTGGATTGCCCTGATGATGACTCGGGCGCGTTGTGCCTGGATGGTGCAACTCCCGAATCATGTGCTGCGGCTGGTGGTTCCTTCCTGGTGTGTGGTGATTGTTCGAGTGATCTGTGTCCGGGATTTGAGGATTGCAATTCCAACGGCGTTCCCGATGGTTGTGACATCAGCGGAGGAGCCAGTGCCGATTGCGACACGAATGGCATTCCTGATGAATGTCAACCCGACTGTGATGGCGATGGCGTTCCTGATGATTGTGAGCCAGATTGTGACAACGACGGCATTCCTGATGACTGCGAAGTCGATTGCAACTCTGATGGAGTCCCGGACGACTGTCAGTCGCTTCCAGATTGCGACGGAAATGCCGTGCCAGATGCTTGCGAACCCTTTGAGGACTGCAACGGTAGTGGGGTTCCTGACCGTTGTGAGCTTGAAAGCAACGACTGTGATGGCAATGCCATTCCCGACGACTGTCAGCCCGATTGTGACAGTGATGGCGTTCCAGACGCATGTGAAATTGATTGCAACAACGATGGTGTTCCCGACGATTGTCAAGGGCTACCAGATTGCAATGGCAATGGCGTCTTTGATGAGTGTGACATTTTGAATGGAGACAGCTCCGACTGTGACGGGAACGGGGTTCCTGATGAATGCCAAGAAGACTGCAACAACAATGGAATCTTTGATCAATGTGATCTCGACAACGGAACCAGTGCAGATTGCAATTCAAACACCATTCCCGATGAATGTGAAGGCCTCCCCGATTGCAACCTGAACGGGATTCCGGACGAATGTGATTTGGTCGATGGTGCTGACGACTGCGATGCCAATGACATCCCCGACGAGTGCCAAGAGGATTGCGACAGCAACGGCCAAGCCGATGTGTGCGAGATTCTGATTGACTCCAGCCTTGATTGCAATGGTGACGGTGTGCTGAATGCTTGTGATCCCATCGGAGCGTGTTGCCTTCCCGCTGGGGCTGGACCTGAATGCTTGGTCCTGGCTGAAGGGTGCTGTGAAGCGCAAGGCGGGACGTTCCGTGGCTCAGGCACCGATTGCGATGACCCCGTGGTATGTCAGGCGGACTGTCGAGTCGGCTGCGAACGCAAAGGTTCGTTGTTGAGCTTGGGTCATGTTGAGCTGCGATGGGGTCCCGATGGCAACTTGGTTGCGGACTCTTTGGTGCAACTGTCCAATGACTGGAATGAACCGGTTGTGGTCCGCTTCTTCTTGGTCAATGGTGACGGCCCCTTGGAAGTCGATCCGTCCACGGGTGAGCGTGCCCACCCTGGTTGGAACTGGGTGGAGATGCGTGCCGAAATCCCGGCGAATGGCCCCTTCTGGTGGCGTGCTTCGGATGGTCTCAGCAGCTCTGGAAACCTTCCAAGTCTTGCCGTGATCGACGGTCCGATACCTTCTGGTGAACTCCCCGGACGACCTCTCCCGCCAGCCGCTTATGGTGAGCTTGGTGAGCGAACCGTTCGAGGCTTCCTGTACGCCTGGGCGGTTGATGCCGACGGCTTTGAGATCCGTTGGAATCACCTCTCTGGGTCTGGAATGATCATTCGCAGCGGCGAAGCTTGGGAACAACCAGCGTGTGCCTTTGCGGTGCCTGAGGTGGTTGCCGATCACGGCGGTCGACTCGGCACACCTGGCATCCTGCTGTTGGACGGTCGAGAATACTGCGCCCCAGGAGCACGGTTGGTTGGTCAATTCCCCGCCGAAGGTGGGGCTGGCCTTCCCGGATTTGACGGTGGCTCCTTGACCTTGCAACTGCTGGATCTTGATCTGGTGGATAAAGATGGTCTGCCCCCTGTGTCCATGATGACCGTTGAGGTTTGGAATGAGAACGAGGTCAAGTTTTCGGGTACCAAGCGTTGCGTGACCCGTTGGGAGGACGCACAGCTCACCAGTTGGGACGCTCCGCGTCACTGGGACGCGGCCACCATCGGCACCAACATTGGATCATTCCGGCTTGATGCGAAAGCACATCCCAACTGCTCGGTCACCAAGGATGGTGAAACCCGAAGCTCAAGCGATGAGGCCGTACTCGGATTGATTCGACGCCAGGTTGGTAATGGTGCGTCCAACAGCACCATGCGTGTGATGGGAATGGAATCAGCGGCCATCACATTGCCTCTGGATGATCAGCCTGAGGAAGCTGGTTGGAGAGAAGTAGAGCGACTGCTCCAAGAGTTTGGCGTGGAGTTGAATCTCTCAGGGGGTTGAAAAGGCGCCTGGGGGGGAGCCTTTCGTGTCCTCGGAGGACGTGGGGTCGGTACACAGTTACACGATTTGTACGCAATACAGCCAACCCCGCGAGGGCCCGGCCAGAGAAATTTGGTCGGGCCGTCCTTCGTTTAGCAAAGAACACTTTCGATACGCATGGGGGCGAGCAGTTCGCGCCCCTCAAGGACGGGAATCTCAAGCAGGATGCTGGCTCCTACCACAACCCCTTGCTGTTGGGCCACCAGCTCTGCGGCGGCTCGGAGGGTGCCCCCGGTGGCCAGCACGTCATCAACCAACAACACCCTTCTCTGAGTGAACGCGTTGGCCGCAGCTTCCAACTGGTCCTCCCCATACTCCAAGGTGTACGAGACTTGGCTGACTGGAGGGGGCAATTTGCCAGATTTGCGCAGCGGCGCAAACCCGACACCGAGAGCCAAAGCTATCGCGGTTCCGAAGATGAAACCTCTCGACTCAGCACCAGCCACCACATCGATCGGAGTGTCGCGCCAAGGATCAACCATGGCTGCAACCGCAGACATCAAGGCTTTTGGGTCATCAAGAAGCGGCCCAATGTCCCGGAAGGTCACTCCAGGCTTGGGCCAATCCGGGATGGGGCGAAGGAGTTTGTTGAGTTCTTCTGGGGTCATTCCGGGCGGTGTCCAACATCGATGGCCTCAGCACGTTTGGCAAATGCTGGGGCCTGCTTCAAAAATGTCATGGGGTTCTTGAAGATCACATGATCGATGGCCTCGGGGTGGTGTCCGCGGGCTTGAAGCTCCAAGGCCGCAGTGGGGACGGAAAGGGGGTTGGAGACTCCCCAGTCACAAGCAGAATTCATCCAGAGCCGTTCGGTTCCACAGGTTTCGAGGATATCGGCCGCCCGTTTGGCGGTGCACTTGGTGTCTGGGTAAAGCGTCATGCCACCCCAAAATCCACCGTCCAGAACCTCCTTCACAGTGTGCTCTTCAACATGATCGATCAAAACCCGACCCGGATCGATGTTTGGCTGGTTCCGCACCGCTTCCATAATCAATCGGGTTCCCTTTTGTTTGTCCTCGAGGTGTGGTGTATGCACGAGGACAAGAGACTGGTGTTGGGCGGCAATTTCGAGATGTTCTTCCAAAACTTGGAGTTCATTTTTGGAGTTCTTGTTGAGACCGATTTCTCCAATTCCCAAGACGTTGTCTTTGGCCAAGAATTCCGGGATCACTTGCATCACTTCTCGGGCAAAGCCAACATCTTCTGCCTCTTTTGGATTGATACACAGCCACGTAAAATGATGGATGCCGTAGGTGCGAGCACGGGCGGGTTCTATCGACGTGAGTTGGTTGAAATAATCTCGAAACCCTTCGGCCGAGCATCGGTCGTAGCCCGCCCAGAACGCTGGTTCGGTCAGCGCTCGGCACCCGGCAAGAGCCATTTTTTCGTAGTCGTCGGTCGTACGGCTCACCATATGGGCGTGAGGGTCGATGTACCGCATCAGGAAGAGCCTTCCCAAGCACCTGAGGCCCCTTTCCCAGGGGCTTCCGGAATAGGCCCAGTGGTGGGATCGCTGAACGACTCAAGAATCCGACGGACCCGCTCGGATTGCCCATCAATGAGCAAAGGAATCGCGGCTCGTATCGCTCTCAGACGGAAATCATCTACGCCTTCGGCCCGCTCGCAGCGGTCCAAGAACGCAGCAATATCGATGAGTTTGGCTCGGTGTTCAAGAAAATCTCGATCGATCACTTCGGATCGTGTTTGATTGGTGTCCAGACGATTCATGAGATGTGATCCTACGTCCATCATCGGCAGATCGGGCTACATTGCACCTTCGAAATGGAGACACAAGACATGGGACGACCTGTAACGCTCTTTACTGGACAGTGGGCGGATCTTCCGCTCGAGGAGTTGGCCAAGAAGGCGGCTGGCTTCGGGTACGACGGACTGGAATTGGCATGTTGGGGGGACCATTTCGAGGTGGATCGAGCTCTTTCGGAAAAGGGCTATGCCGCAAGTCGACATGAGCTTTTGGCCAAGTCGGGACTCAAGTGTTGGTCAATCTCCAACCACTTGGTCGGACAAGCCGTGTGCGACCGCATTGATGAACGCCACCAGTCAATTTTGCCCGCTTCGGTCTGGGGTGATGGAGAACCTGAGGGCGTTCGGAGACGAGCTGCTGCAGAGATGATCCAAACTGCAAAGGCTGCGGCCAAGCTTGGCGTGCCTGTGGTGAACGGATTTACAGGATCCTCCATCTGGGGGGATTGGTATTTTTTCCCGCCGACATCCCCTGCGATGGTGAAAGAAGGCTTTGATGATTTTGCAAATCGATGGGGACCAATTCTTGATGTATTTCAATCTGAAGGGGTCAAGTTTGCATTAGAAGTGCACCCTGGTGAGATTGCCTACGACTATTACTCAACCGAATCCGCCTTGGCGGCAATTGGTCACCACGAGGCTTTTGGGTTCAACTTTGATCCCTCCCACTTGCTTTGGCAGGGCATTGACCCGGTGAAATTCATCGAACGTTTTGGTGACCGAATTTTTCATGTCCACATGAAGGATGTCACGTTGAATACTGGAGATGGCATGAAGGGCATATTGGGGTCCCATGTTCCGTTTGGTGACCCTCGTCGCGGGTGGGAGTTTCGATCGGTTGGCCGAGGTGATGTTGATTTCGATGCCATCGTTCGTGCTTTGAACAACATCGGCTACGAAGGCCCTTTGAGTGTCGAGTGGGAAGACACCGCGATGGACCGTGAATTCGGTGCAAAAGAATCTTGTGAAGTGGTTCGAGCCACCCAGTTCCCAGCCTCGGGAGTCGTCTTCGACGACGCGTTTGCGAAGGAGAACCAGCATGGTTGAATCGAGATCACAAACCTCAGGACGGCGGCTTCGTGCGGCCATGGTGGGGGGCGGTCAGGGTGCGTTTATCGGGGCGGTGCACCGATTGGCCCAGCGTTTGGACGGCGACATTGAACTTGTCGCTGGTGCGATGCATGCTGATCCTGACATTGCGGTGGTGTCGGCCATGGAGTTGGGCATCACGGAGGATCGCGCCCACCGCACGTGGATGGATCTTCTAGAGGACGAAAAGAAGCGTCCGGTACATGAGCGAATTGATTTCGTCACCATCGTGACTCCTAACTTCTTGCATGCCCCGATTGCCTTGGCTTTCGTGCAGGCTGGTATCAATGTGGTGTGTGACAAGCCACTTTGTTTGACCGAAGCGGAAGCTGCGGAACTGGTCGCGGCCCGCGAAGATTCCGGCGTGGTGTTTGCAGTGACGTACAACTACACCGGCTACCCCATGGTTCGTGAGGCGCGTTCCAGAATCGCCAACGGAGAGATTGGTCAGGTTCGCCGAGTGTTTGTCGAATACCACCAGGGGTGGTTGGCGACACGCTTGGAGGACAGTGGTCAGCAGCAGGCTTCTTGGCGAACCGATCCCAGCAAGGCTGGAGTGGGTGGGGCAGTTGGTGATATTGGCTCGCACGCCGAGAATCTGGTGAGCTTTGTCACTGGACTCGAAATTGAGTCTGTTGTCGCCGAGTGCCACTCTTTCTTGGGGCGAGCCATTGATGATGACACCCAAGTCATGTTTCGCATGAGTGGGGATGCACGCGGAACATTGACCGCCAGCCAGATTTGCATCGGTGATCTCGACGGCTTAGCGCTTCGAGTCCATGGTGATCGAGGATCGTTGTCTTGGCGTCAAGAAAATCCCAACCACCTCACGTTAAAGATTTTGGACGGTCCCGATCAGGTTTTGCATCGCGGCGCGGATTATTTGTCACCCGCAGCTGCCGAAGTCACACGGATCCCTGCGGGTCACCCTGAAGCATTCATTGAGGCATTTGCGAATGTCTACCGGGGGGTGGTCATGGCCATTCGCGCTGGTGAGCACAACCCAGAAAAGTATTCCTATCCCGGAGTTGAGGCCGGTGCTGCTGGGGTGAAGTTTATTCACCGGGTGGTGCAGAGCTCCGCCGAGGGTTGCCGAAAGAGCATCTGATCAGGCTTGAAGGTACTTAAAGCCCCCGGCCACCCATCATCATCCCGCCCCCAAGCATTTGCTGGATTTCGGGGGGAAGTCGTTGAGGCTCAAGGAGACGTTGCAGCCCACCCCGGGTGATTTGGTTTTGGTCGAGTAAGCCTTTAAGTTGTTCTCGAGTCTTCTGGTGAAGGTCTTTTCGTTCCGCCCGCAAACGATCGATTTGCTTCTGCAAATTCTGCTGCAGCTCAAATTGTTCCTGCATCCTTTTGGCATCGCCATCGTCGCCTTTGCCCCCAAATGGCATCATGGCTCCAAACATACTTCCCATGTCGAGGTTGGGCATTCGTCGTTGCATGCCAAGCATCTGTTGGTTGACTTCACGTAGAGAGGTACGGTAGTCGGCGGCGAGACCTGCGAGATTCTCTCTTTGCTCCATCCGAAGCGATTCAAGAGACAGCGCTTTTTCAAACGCGGGGTCCAAGAGGTCGGGGTCGCGCCCGACGGACGGGACGGATGCGAGTCCATAGGACAAATCAAAGGCATCGGACTCGTCCAGCGGGAGCAAAAGAGACAGTGAGCCCGCGGCGTCATTGGTGATTTCGTTGGCCGTCTCGATGAGTTCGTTGCGTTTTTGTTGACGCCCCATCATGTCTTTCATCATTTTCATGGGATCAATGTCGACGTCCTTCCCACCGTCGCCCATGCTCATGCTGATCATGTCGGTCATGCTGATGCCGGATTCACGGTATTCGGCAAGTTCTTCGAGAGGTTCCAAGATGTCTTGCTCCCAAGTTTCGAGAGCATTTTGGAATGCCGCTGGATCATTGGGTGTCCAGCTGTTGCCGGTAACCAACTCTCGGAGATCGACTTTCCAACCTTCGTCGGTCCCGCCTCCCATGAACATCATGGCAATGCCTTCCATTCCTCCGGAGCCGATGCGGGCCAGCAGCCAAGCTCTTTGCCGGGTGATGTCAAACGTTGCGATGGCAGAAGCCCGTTCCGGGAACAGGGCCGAAAGGGTGCTAAACAAGAGTTCGTCGGCGGAACGAATGGCTTGATTGCGTTCGCGACGACGATTCTCGCTGTCGGCCATCATGTTCATCATTGACGTGGGGTCATCCTCGGTGAACTCGATGATTTCTCGCTCCGGCAGATTGTCGGCACACGACAGCCGATAATCGTCGATGATCGCGTCCAGAAGTCCTTGGTCATCTTTGGAGACTCCCACGAGCTCTCGGATGCGGGGGGCATCCAAAGGGAGGAGCACCCCTCGGCTCCCGAACATCTCCCCGGCAATATCCATCCCGATCGCCATAGGCCCATCCATAGGCACTTCGTACTCTTGTCCATTCTCGACGATCATCATGGCTCCGTCAGTGAATTGGATCGACTCAGGCCCATCGGCCCCTGAAACACTGATCAAAATGTTGCCAGCGCCGCCAGTGCGGTCAATCACCATTTCGGCTCGGCCTTCCGCTCCTCCTTCTGGAAGGAGTTCGTCGGTGAATTGGCGGTCAAAGGCTCGGGCGTCTGCAAAGGCCTGATCGCGGGGAGATTTCTTTGATGCTTTGCTGCCACCTTTGACGCCTTTGCCGCTTTTGCTCCCCTTTTCTGCCTCGAATCCGGACAACTTCATCATGTCTTGCATGTCGAAATCTTCACCATCGTCCAGAGCTTGGATAAGGCGATCCCAGATGTCATTCATACCTTCCCGAAAAGCCAGACGATTCTGGGTCAATTCGGCGGCAAGATCGAGGTTGCCATTCTTTTCAGCTTCGTTGATTCGGCGAGCAAACAGTGGATCAGCAGACGGCTGGTTGACTCCTGGGTACATTTGTCGGAGGACACGAAGTCGGAAGCGATATCCGCCGTTGGTGCCAAGTTCTGAGAGGACGCTTTGGACAAAAGACTTAAGCGATCTCGCAATGGTTCGGTCGGCTTTCCTCCGGCCGTCTTCCCCCTTGCCAAAGTCCCCGGTAAGTTCAAATATTGAAGTGCCTGCAGCCTCCATTTGGGCTTCAAATTCTTTTTGAAGCATCTCGAACTCGGCTTTTAAATCTTCAATCTCAGCATCGCTAAGGTCAGCACGAGCTGCTTTGCCTCCGCCACCTTTGCCTCCACCACCTTTTCCTCCGCCCTTTCCTCCCAGCTCTCTTTTGATCTGACCAAGACGTCTGGTGATTTCCGGGTCGACAATTTCATCAAAGTTTGGTTTGACCTGCTCTCGTTCCAGTCGAGATCTAATGGCATCAAGGCGATCTTTTCGATAGGTACGAATGGCACCGCTCTGTGTTTTACCATGCTGGGCTGCGGCAGCCTCCATTGCTTCGGTAACCTCAATATCTGAGAATAGAAGAAGGTCTTGGGCTTCAATACTCATCGCGCCGCCAAAGTTCCATTCGAATCCTGGCCACGTCTGCGCGCGAAGTCGTTCTCGCTCTCGGCGTCCTCGCACATCCTCCAGTTGCATGCGTTGACCTTCGGTGAGGTACGCGTAGGCCAAATCGAAGAGTTCATCCTCAGCTTCTTCAAGCTCATCACAAAGATTCTTGTACTGGGATCGTCGACTGCGGAAAGATGCCGCGAGTTCTGGATCCGCACTCGACCACTGATATTTTTCGTCATCGTCATCTTGGTCGACAAAGTCTGCGAAGTCATCTTCGATGATCTCACGAAATGCCTGAACGTAGGTGTCGTGCGCGGGGAGAAGGCCGTTGACTTGGGCCTGGCTCAACCCAAGCTGTTCGGTGAGAGAGCGGAATCGATCCCAGTTCATGACCTCGGGGAAACCATCGTTTCCCCAAAACTGTCCTGAAGCCATGGTGGTAAAGAGCAAGACAGTGGCAACGAATTGATTCATGGGAAAAACCTCCGTGAAGCAAATGGTACGGGCGAGATTCTCTTTTGGTTCTAGGTGAGTTTAAGAATCGTGCTTTGGAGGCATTTTCTGGTGATCAAGGCGGCCGACCGCCAATGCGGTCCCAAACCCAATGGCGGCAGCGGTGGCCGCCAAGACGACTTCCTGAAGATCCGGGGTGAACAATTCGGTGCGCCAGTACTGAGGTTTCACTTGGTCGCGTTGCTCCATGCTGGTGATGGTTTGTCCCCGGATGACATCGCCAACTTCTGGCTGAACTCCGGTCCGGAATGGCCAGAGACCGAGTACCGCACCCAAAAGAAGTCCAAGCAGGACGCCGGTGGTGGTGGACTCGTGGTTTTTTAAAAGGGAGCGCATGATGAGCGTGGTCAAGGCAATACCAAAGACAAAGCCCATCCCAAAAGGCATCAGGGTTTGCAGAGGAACCATCAATGCTTCGATGCTGCCCATTTTGATTCCATCTTTCAATCCATCAATCGCGCTGAGGATCACCACGTACTGTCCCAAAAGCAGCAGGACAAAACCCCCAGAAAGACCCGGCAAGATCATGGAAGCGCCGCCGAGAGCGCCAGCCAAAGTGGCCATGATCCATCCGCTGGTGGTGGCAAATCCTCCCACGCTCTCTAGGATGGCCAAGCTGACCATGGCGATGATTCCGAAGATCATTCCGGACTTTGCTCCCAAGGTCCACTCTGGCAACTGGCGACGGAGAACTGGGACACCCCCAAGGGTGAGCCCGATGAATGTCGCATAGGCAAGAGACCGGTGGTTCAGAACCAAATCGCTGACAGCCCCGGCAAAGGCGACGATGGTCAGGGCCGCGGGCACGGCGATCCACACAACTGGTGCCACGCTTTGTTTGTTGATTTTGAGTCGGCACAGTTGGCCAACCGCCTCAATCAGTGACCGGTACACACCCGCCGCGAGCAACATGGTGCCGCCGGAAATCCCGGGGACCAAGTTGGCCAAGCCCATAAGCACGCCGCCGGCAATGTGATTGAACATCCTCACTGTGTTTGCATCGGATGTGTAGCGTTGTGATCTTCAGACATTGAAGAGGAAGTGGATGATGTCGCCGTCGGACACCACATAGGTCTTACCCTCGCTTCGAAGCTTGCCAGCCTCCCGGATGCCCTTTTCGTGGTTGTGGAGTTCGAGGTCCTCCAAACTGAAGCACTCGGCACGGATAAATCCGCGTTCAAAGTCGGTGTGGATGACGCCGGCGGCTTGGGGGGCGGTGGATCCAACCGGAATGGTCCAAGCCCTGATTTCTTTTTCCCCGGCGGTGAAATAACTCTGGAGGCCCAGCAGGGCGTACGCCGCTCGCGTAACTTTGTGAAGTGCAGGCTCATCCATACCAAGATCAGCAAGCATCTCTGTCTTGGTTTCGTCATCGAGCTCAGCAAGCTCGCTTTCTATTTTCGCGCACACTTTGACCATTCCAGCGCCCGTTTGGGCGGCGTGATCCCGAAGGGCAGCGGCGGGCGGCGAATCTTCCGCAAGACCGGACTCATCAACGTTGGCGATGAAAATGACGCGTTTGGCCGTGATGAAGCCATAACCACGAAGGGAGCGTTCTTCGTCTGCCGAGAGCTCCATGCCTCGGATGGGATGGGCGGCTTCCAAATGGGCTTGGCAACGCTGCAAGAGTTCCAATCGGGCGGCCCATTCTTTGTCTCCAGTTCGCGATTGGCGGCGAGCTTTGTCTACTCCATTTTCACAAACCGAAAGGTCCGCCAGGATAAGTTCGGTTTCAATGACATTGGCATCACGGACTGGGTCCACACTTCCGTCCACATGGGTGATGTCAGCATCTTCAAAGCACCGGACCACATGCAAGATTGCGTCAACTTCTCGGATATGAGACAGGAATTTGTTTCCGAGCCCTTCACCTTCACTGGCTCCTTTCACGATGCCTGCAATGTCAACCAATCGCACGGTGGCGGGAATGACCTTTTGGGTGGGAATTTTGGCTTCTATGCGCATTAACCGAGGATCGGGCACTTCAACTATGCCAACGTTTGGTTCGATGGTGCAAAATGGATAGTTCGCGGCTTCAATACCAGCAGCGGTGAGCGCGTTGAAGAGGGTGCTTTTGCCTACGTTGGGCAGACCAACAATGCCACATTCCATGATTCGTACTCCAGAGAGGGGGACAATTCTAGGGGGTAAGGCCATAAAAAATGCCACCCCGAGCGCGAGGCATCGGGGCGGCGTGGGGGGGCAAGTAAAAGAAGGCAATCATTCCATGTGGATCAAGTCCAGAGAAGACGGCCATGCTGCATGCAGCAGCTCCTTCTTGTTAAGGGCGACAGTCGTTGCCCCAATGGGCCAGAACCAAGGTTAGGTCTGAGAATCCTACCTCATTGTCGTCGTTCAGGTCGCCAAGGCATCCCGAACACGGACCGTATTGGCTCAGCACGAACAGGATGTCGGCGATGCTTACAAAAAGATCGCCATTGGCGTCACCAACGCAATCGCATTCATCAGGGATGCCATCAAGGTCAAGGTCGACCGAAGTGCCATCCTCGATATCACATAAGTCTGGCACTCCGTTGGTGTTGCAATCTTCATACAGGCCTTCATCAAGGTCACAAGCGTCGATTACACCGTTGCCATCACAATCGGCCGCCCCCGTAAATTCCGGGTCGCAGTCGTTTTCAATTCCGTCGCCATCCAAATCGTTGTCACATGCATCGATGGTGCCGTCGCCATCTTGATCGGATTCACAAACGTCGGGTACGCCATTGATATCGCAGTCTTCTTCGATGCCCTCCGTGATATCGCATTCGTCGGGGATGGCATTCCCGTTGCAATCTGGACTGGTCATGTCGGCCAGATCGCAGGAGTCTGGAATACCGTTTTCGTTGCAGTCGGTGGAGAAGCCAGATTCCAGATCGCACACGTCAGGAATACCATTGCCTTGGCAGTCTTGGGTGGGATCAAACGCGACCTGACATGTGTCAAGCTCTCCGTTGCCGTCGCAGTCGGAGAAAGGATCGAGTTCGCAGTCGTCTTCAACGCCATTGCCATTGCAGTCCACACCTTTGAAGCCACAGGAATCCGCATCGCAGTCGTCGGGGATGTTGTCGCCGTCATCATCCTCGTCGCAAGAATCAGTCACGCCGTCTCCATCACAATCCTCCATGATCATGCCGCAAGAGTCTGCATCGCATTCGTCTGGGATGCCATCCCCGTCATCATCGGAATCGCAGGCGTCGGTTGTGCCATCTTGATCGCAATCGGGTTCACAGCCATCGAAGATGCCATTGTTGTCGCAGTCTTCCATGGTCATGCCACATGAATTGGCGTCGCATTCGTCGGGAACGCCATCTCCGTCATCATCAAGATCGCACGCGTCGGGGACACCGTCCTGATCACAATCGGGATCACAGCCATCAAAGACACCGTTGCCGTCGCAGTCCTCCATGGTCATGCCGCATGAATCGGCGTCGCATTCATTGGAAATGTCATCACCGTCAACATCAGGATCACAGGCGTCGGGGGTGCCATCCTGGTCGCAATCAGGATCACATCCGTCGAAGACACCATTGTTGTCGCAGTCTTCCATGGTCATGCCACAGGATTCGGCGTCGCAATTGTCGGGGATGCCGTCGCCGTCGTCGTCCGTGTCGCACGCGTCAATGGTCCCATCTCCATCGCAATCGGATTGACACTCGTCGGGGACTTCGTTGTTGTCGCAATCTTCCGAGAGCCCGCTCTCCAAGTCGCATTCGTCCGGAATGCCATTGTTATTGCAGTCGAGCGCATCTTCGCTTTCGATTTCACAGGTATCAAGAATACCGTTGCCGTTGCAGTCCCTCTCGTTGCCAGAGACAGTGCCGAAGATTCTGAAACTGCCGGGGCACGCGTTCACAGGCTCTGATGGCATGACCATGACCACGGCGGTGCCATCGGAGGCGATGTCGTTCCAAGTCGCTTGCGGGACCACAAAGGAATCAAGGTTCAGGCCGCAACCAGGGATTCCCCCTTCGAACCGGATTGCGAACCCATCAAATTCGAAGTCGACATATTCCGCCTCTGAATTGAGGTCAGCCACGGTTTCAATTGAAATCACAGCGTCTTGACCACTGACGCTCAGGCCACTCAAAACCACCATGCCGGTTTCTCCACCCATCGGAAGAGCGCGGATGCCGGAATTAAATTCAGTCACGGGGTTGCCGAGTTCACAAGAATCAGGAACGCTGTTTTCGTCGCAGTCCATCGTGGGATCGGTGACATCACACTCGTCAGGAATGCCATTGCCGTTGCAGTCGCCGGAGATGCCAAATGCAACGTCGCATTCGTCCGGGATGAAATTGACGTTGCAGTCTTCTGAATCACCAATGGTGATGTCGCACGAATCGGGGATGAGGTTGCCATTGCAATCGGTTGAAAATCCAGAAGCAATGTCACAGGCATCTGGGATACCGTTTTCGTTGCAATCTGGAGCAATACCTTCTTCGATTTCACAGCTGTCAACCACGTCGTTGTCATTGCAATCCAGCGCGGGATCCTCAATGTCACATTCGTCTGGAATACCGTTGGTGTTGCAGTCCATAGACCCTTCAGGGCGGAGCTGCATGATGGCCGCCGCAATATCAAGGCCAACATCAGCATCACCATGATCGATAAAGATGCCGTTGGTCTGTTCTGCCAGAGTGGCCAAGAATTCTGACGGGTCATCTTCACCCTCGTAGAGCGAACCACGCACAGCAATGATTGATGCCTCTGCGGATTGGGCCGCATTCACCATTTGTTCCAAGGCAACGGGAACTGGCTTCTGCCCGTTGCAGCCACCGGGTAAATTGTCGGTGAAGAGCACCACAACACGGCGTGCATCCCCGAATTCACCAACATGACCTTCCACACAGGGTGCGTTGCCTCCGCAAGCATGACGTACCGCAATATCTGAAGCCTCTCGATATCCAGGAAGACCAAACGGTCCATCGAGTCCCATCAGGGCCATGGCTGTGTCATTGATTGATCCGGACAGTTCGGCCTCTACTTTGACATAGCCGTCATTAAAGTTCAGGACGCCGGATCGGTCATTGGGTCCATCGATCGCAGCGATGAGCTCATCGAGGTTGGCTTGGAGGAAGGGAATGTCGTCTTCGGTCATCGATCGTGTGGTATCGATGGCAAAGATGACTTCCACTGGTCCATTGCCGTTGCTGATATCGCATTCGTCCGCGATTCCGTTGCCGTTGCAGTCTGGTTCACAGCGGTCGTCGACGCCGTTGCCGTTGCAGTCCACGCCTCCA
>Ga0160422_10000374_pt1 | contig 26855 bp, 24 predicted proteins | sample Fk160mmetaG_FD_108192 | JGI IMG/M metagenome (GOLD analysis project Ga0160422, IMG submission 108192) | Marine microbial communities from the Central Pacific Ocean - Fk160115 60m metaG | ecosystem: Environmental > Aquatic > Marine > Oceanic > Photic zone | place: The Central Pacific Ocean...
GGTAGAAGTCCACGCCAATGACGTTCTCGCGGCAAACCGAACCCGGCCTGGTCACCCCGGGCCATTTCACGATCATAGGCTCGCGGATCCCTCCCTCGTAGAGCATACCCTTGGATCCGCGCAGGGGAGCATTGGAGGTCACGCCCCCATGACCACCGTTGTCCGAGAAGAACAGGACGAGGGTGTTCTCCGAAAGCCCCAGCTCCTCAAGTTTCCCGAGGACCGCCCCCACACTGTCGTCGGTGCTCTCGATCATGGCCGCGTAGGCGGCGTTCTTATGGCGTTCGGTCGGCTTCTTGGCCTGATACTTCTTCTTGAGTTCCGGCTTGGCTTGGATGGGGGTATGAACGGCGTAATGGGTCAGGTAGAGAAAAAACGGTTTCTCCTGATTAGTCTCGATGAACTTACAGGCTTCCTCGCCCAAGCGATCGGTCAGGTACTCGCCCTTTTCCTTTTGCTCGAGGTTGGGATACTTGTAGGGGCTGTGGTATCCTCCTCCGCTGGGACTGCCCCAGGTCTTGCCCGCCACGTTGACGTCGAAGCCTTGCGTCGTGGGGTCGTCCCCGAGGTGCCACTTGCCCATGGTGGCGGTTACGTATCCACCCGCCTGAAGAGCCTCGCCCATGGTGACGAACTCTTCCGCCAAATGAATTGTGTTCTTGGTCGGAATCAGCTTTCGGTCCTTGGAGGAACCTCGATCGGAATTCGCCACGGTATAAACACCATGCCTCGGAGAATACTGCCCGGACATCAGACAGGCCCGACTGGGGGCGCAATTGGGGGCCGCGGCATAGGCGTTCATAAAGACCATTCCCTCTTGGGCGAGCTTGTCGATATGCGGACTCTCGTAGTATTTCGAGCCCATGAAACCGAGATCGGTCCACCCCATGTCGTCGATGAAAAAGAAAACTACGTTGGGCTTGGCCGCCAAGGAGGCGCCAAGCGAGCAAAGAAGGAGCAAGAGGCAATGAATTCTCATCAACGAACAACCAAAAAGGGAACGCCCCATTGGTCAAACCCGTTTCCCTGCAAGAAGGAATTAAGTCGAGTTACAAGTGGATCCACCGGAGCCTAGCGACGGTAGGGCTCGGGGTTCGGCCCCACCGGGTTGCCCGTATTGGGAACCACCTGTACGCAACGGTCGTCCCAAAGCTCGATCATGTCCATATCCTTGGCATTTGTGATCTCGAGTTCGGGCAGGCCGTGCTTGGCGAGCCAAGCACGAATGGGGGGAATGGCCTGTTCAGGGTCCTGCGCCCGGGCGGTGAGAATCTTGACTCTATAGCCCAAGTCCAGCCAGATCTTGACCCGCTTCATCATGTTGGGAACGGGCTTGCCGATGTGCTCGAAACCCTGCCAAGGCTCGGCCTCTGCCAGGGTCCCGTCGAGATCGACCCCGATCCATTGCCTGGACTCCGCATCCTCCCCGAACTTGTTCTCGTCAGTCAACGGGAGTCCTCTGGTATGGGGAACGCGAACCTCGAGCTTGGGTTTGCCCGAGAAGGCTTGCATAAGGGAGCGAAACATACTTTATCAGTCAAGAAACGCTAACCTTGCGCAACCCCTAGGATCGATCAAGATCAATCCCAACCCCAGCCATGCTCACGACACTCTCCAGCTCGATCGACTACATCAGCATTGAGGGGTTGCCCTGGATACTGGCGGCATGGGTCGGGCTCGTAGCCTTCCGTCCCTTCGCCACTTTGGTCCACGAATCGGGACACCTATGGACGGCTTTCATTCTCTGCAAGGGCCCCCTGACCCTTCGCGTGGGGAGGAAGACCGACCGTTGCCTCTTCGATGGAAACCGAATCCGCTTTGAGTTCTCCCTACGCAACGGCATACAGGGACAGACCGAATACTCCGAGGAAGGGTTGGGGGTACTCGGGAAGGTTCTGATTCTGTCCGCCGGCCCGCTTTTTTCTATCGCCATGAGCTGCCTTGCCGGCTGGCTCATCCTGCGACATTCCCTGGCCACGTGGAGCGAGGTTTGCTCGGTCAGCTGGTTCTGCGCAAACTTCCTGGCCTTCCTTCGGGCCAGCATACCGACGACCCTCCGTCCCAATGCGGACTTCCCGGAGGGCGCCCCCAGCGACGGACTGCAGATTCTTCGTTTGCTGAAAAGGGAAGGGGAGAAGCCTAGGAACTAGGCTCGCTCTGCCGATCGTAGAGGTTTCGGTAAAGCTCGCAATCCTCATAGATCCGGTCGTGGGGTCCATCAGCCACCACCTTGCCCTGATCGAGAACGATGATTCTGGAAGCGAGGCGGATGGAACTAAAACGGTGGGCGATCAGCAAGGTAGTCTTCCCCTGGGTGAGCTCAGCCATGGCCTGGTGGATTTTCTCCTCGTTTTCCGAGTCGAGGGCGGAAGTAGCCTCGTCGAGGACAAGAAGTGGGGAATTCTTGTAGAAGGCCCGGGCCAAGGCGAGGCGCTGGAGCTGGCCACCGGACAAGCGGTTCCCGTTTTCGCCGAGGCGTTGCTCGAAGCGTTCGGGGAAATCCTCGATGAAGCCCAAGGCATGGGAAGCCTTCGCCACCTCCTCCACCGTGGCCTCGGTATAGGGAGATTTGCCCATCTCAACATTCTCCCGGACGGTTGCATCGAAGAGAAAGGGCTTCTGGGGCACGAGGGCCACGGCATGGCGGAGGTCGGTCAGGGGAATTCCGCGCAGGTCTACGCCATCGAGGAGAACCGACCCGGCGGAAGGGTCGTGAAACCTGGATAGCAACCCTGCCAAGGTGGTCTTGCCCGCCCCGCTGGGACCGACTAGGGCAACCACCTCGCCGGCCGGGATGGTGAGGTTGACTTCACTCAGTGCAGGAGTGTCCTTCTGCTCGTCCTCGCCCTTATCGTAGGAGAAGGAAACGTTCTTGAAACGGAGCTCGCCCCGGATTTCGGGCATCTCTACGGGGTGTTCGGGCTCTCGGATGGTCTCCTCGGCATCGAGGATGTCATCGATGCGCTGCAGGGAGGCGAGGGCCTGCTTGTATTGGTTTTGGATCGAACCCAGCTTCTTGATCGGCTCGTAGGAAAGGTAGAGGGCGGTGATCACGGGTACGACCGCATCGAGGCGAATGGACATCCTGGCAGCCTGGAAAATGGCCACTGCAATTCCGGTTGCCGTAATGACCTCGATGATGGGGGTAAGCATATTGGCGTACTTGATGACCTTCATGCGGGCATGGAAGAATCGGTCCGACGAGTCTCTGAACCTGTTTCCCTCGCGCTTCTCTAGGTTAAAAGCCCTGATTTCCCGAGGAGCCGACAGGTTTTCACTCAGAATCGCTGTCATGCCACCCGTCCGTTCCTGCATGCCCAGGGCCTTCTTCATGAGGATTTCCCCGACTCGACGAATGGGAAAGATACAAATCGGGATGACCGCCAGGCAAAGCAGGACGAAAGCCATCCCTTCCCTCTGGAGGGCCATGTAGATCAAGGCGCCAAGAGCGCCCAGGAAGGTGATTGGCTGGCGTATCAGGTCGTTGCTGATGGTCAGGATTGCGTTTTGCAACTGAGCGGTGTCGTTGGTAACGCGGCTCAAGAGGTCCCCCTCCTGGTTTCGGTGAAAGAAGGAGAGGGGAAGCCTCTGCAGCTTGTCGAAGACCCGGATCCGGATCTTCTCCAGTACTCTTACTCCGCAATAATTAATCAGGTAGGTATTGAAGTATCCGCTCAGGCCGCGGACCGCGAAGACGGCCGGGATCAGCATTACGCACCCGAGCAACTCGTAAAAGGCAAGCGGTGCCTGAGCCTCCGGCCCGGAGGTAAAAATCCTCGGGAAGACTTGGTCGATCATGGTGGGAAGCCCGAATCCGCTCGACACCCCGTAAATCACCCCACAGCACAGAGCCCCGAGAAAAGGGGCCCAGTAGGGCTTCAGAAGAGCAAAATAGGGCAATACGCTCTTCACGCCCAGAGTCTTTGGGGCTTCTTTGTTCTTGTGCTCAGAATCGATCATTGCGTCCTTGAAAAAGCCAGGCTAGGCGAGAACTTCACGCTTTGCGAGCCGTCCGGCGAGTTTTCCCTGCTCCGCGAGGTAGGAGCTCGACCGCCCGAGGTCCTCCAGTTGCTCCCCGGAAAGCCTCCATTTCCAGTTCCCGAAAGGGTGACCGGGTTCATTGAATCGGGCATCCGAGCCTAGGCTGAGGAGGTCTTGGGCAGGAACCACCACCAAGGGAGAAGTCGTGCGGTAGGCGGCCCTCAGCATATCCCAGGAAGGGCTCGAGCCGTCCACGTTGAAATAGCTCCGGAAATTCCCGCGGACCTCTACGCTGGCGGAGGCGTACCAACCGGACGTCGTATCGTTGTCGTGGGTACCCGTATACAAAACAAGGTCATGCTCCAAATTATGGGGAAGATAGAGGTTTTCGGAGTCCCCGTCGAAGGCAAACTGCAAAACGGCCATGCCGGGCAAGCCCGCCTTGCGGCGGAGGCCGCGGACCTCCTCGCTGATCAAGCCAAGGTCCTCGGCCAGAAAGGGGAGTGAGGGAAACCTCTCACGAGCGATCTCCCAGAATTTCATTCCGGGGCCCTCTTCCCAGCATCCGTCCCTGGCATCCCCGGTTTCGGCAGGGATGCTCCAGTAGTCGTGAAACCCTCTGAAATGGTCTATTCGCACAACGTCGAAGAGCTCCAGCTGCACGGCGAGGCGTTCCATCCACCAGGCAAAGCCTTCCTTCTCGTGACAATCCCAATCGTAGAGCGGGTTTCCCCAAAACTGGCCATCCTCGTTGAAATAATCCGGAGGAACGCCCGCCAGGCGGGTAAAAGATGAGTTTCCGGAGAGCTGGAAGAGATCGGGCCGGCTCCAGACCTCTGAAGAATCCGGGGCCTCGTAAATGGGCAGGTCACCGAGGAGGGCGACCTCTCTGGACCGGGCATAGGCTCGCAGTTCCTTCCATTGTCCCCAGAACAAGTATTGCAGAAAAACCTGGAAAGCATATTCCGAATCAGCCTCTAGTTCAGCTAAAAGCGATGAGGAGGGCCGTCGGGCCGGCTCGGGCCATTCCCACCATGGTTTTCCATGATCTGCGTGCTTGAGGGCCTGAAAGGAGGCATATCCAGGCAACCAGCCCTTGTTAGAGACGGAAAACGCGGTAAAGTCGCCATAAACGGCCGCCAGTTCGTCCCGACAATCCTCGAATCGCGAAAAGGCAAGCCTCGCTGCAGGGAAAAAACGCCGGTGAAGGGTTCCGTAGTCGACTTCATGCGACGGGAGCGAAAGCAGTGGAGAAAGCTCGTCCTCACTCACTAGGCCGATCCGGACGAGCGGCTCCCAATCGATCAGGTAGGGATTCCCGGCAAAAGAGGAAAATACTTGGTAGGGGGAATCACCAAAGCCGGTGGGCCCGACCGGGCATGATTGCCAGAAGCTGAAACCCGAGCTCTCTAAAAAATCGACGAAGGAACGAGCGGACGAGCCAAGATTCCCGATCCCGTGCTTTCCGGGCAGGGAGGTAAAATGAAGGAGTACTCCGGCCGCTCTGCGGGAGATCCAGGAGGGAAGGGATTTTTTCGAGCTCACGCCACAAACTGAAAAAACTTAATTAGACATAATGTATATTGTACGAACTTAAGACTAAATCAACCAGAAGCCATAAATATACATAAGTTACTGATAACGTTCATCTTAATTGGTAATTCCCCAACGTTTGGTAAATGGATAATAAATGAGAAACGCCCGTCCGATGATTTCCTGCTCGGGCACGAATCCCCAAGCCCGCCCATCAAGGCTGTCGGTTGAATTGTCGCCCATGGCATAGTAGCCGTTCTGTCCCGTCTGGTTACCCGGTGAGGACTTGCTCGGGACTTTCAGGATTCGTCGGTTACTGAGAAGACCCTCGGCCCGATACGCCGGAAACCCGCTCACGCTGGTGGCTTTCGGATCCTTGGCCAGGGCCTCGGCGTAAAGGCGGTTTTGCTCAAAGGCGGTTTTCCCGTCAATCGGCTTACCGTTCCTGTAGAGTACGCCCGGGACTCCGTTCACCAGGTTGGTCCCGTTGGTAAAGATATCCTCCGGAACGCGCATCTCGAGCGTATCACCCGGTTCGCCAACTAGTCTCTTGATATAGTACTTGTCTTCAGCGATAAGGTTCATGACCGGCGTCCCGATCTCACGGTTGAAGGCATCAATGGACCCGGTCCGGAAAACCGCCGGGTCACCCGTCTTGGGTGTAACGAAATTATAGCTCATGCGATCCACGAACAAGGCGTCCCCGAGGAGAATGTCGAAAGCGAGGGCAATCTCGCCCTCCTTATAGGTCCGGTCCGACAGCTTCATGCGCTTTCCCGTAAAGCCGTGATCCTGAGTTACGATCAGGGGCAGATCCCTCAAGTCTTCGACCCCGGCGAACTTCATCGCGAGAAGCTCGTCCAGATCGAATTCAACCGGCACGCGCAGGAGATGCTCCTTTCCTCCGATCTCGAAGACGTATTCGCGCACCGAGGTGGGAAAGACAAAGAATTTCCCATTCGGAAAGACACTGGTCTCGTAGCGAAAACTGCCCCCATTCTGCAAAACCAGGTAAAGGTTTCCCGAGCTTTCGGCCTTGAGTTGAAAATGGGAAGCCCCCCGCACGATCTTGGCCGCGGCCCTCCCCAAAGCGCCCGGAACTTCCTCCCCATCCTCGTAAACGTTGGGTTGCAAACCGTAGAAGGAAGGATACATGGAATTGGTCGGGATGACGAAAGGCTGCAGGAAGAAACTCCTTATCCCGATCACCACGATGGCCGCCACCAGCAGCATCTCGACGTTCTCAAGAAGGCTTTTCCTGTGGTAATAAATACCGCCCGACCGCTGGAGATCCTCATCCACGGCCCTGGCCTTTTCCTCGAGTTCATTCCCCGTCGAGTTCTTGACCCTCAAGCTTTCGCCCAAGGCATCGACCGACCGCTCCAGCCTATCGAGGTCGCCGACAGGAAGAAGATCCCGACGGTACGCAAGGACTTTGGTCCCCACACGCAGGATTTCCTTGGCTCCTTTCCTCTGGGAACGGGTGGCTTTTTTTTCGGGTGACTCGCTTGAGGTGGACATGGATGGCTGTAGAAAATAATTGGGTCAGGACGAACTCTTAAGAATCTGTACGAAGGCTTCTTGGGGAATATTGACGCTTCCGATCTGCTTCATACGCTTTTTGCCTTCTTTCTGCTTCTCAAGCAATTTTCTTTTGCGGGTAATGTCCCCTCCGTAACATTTTGCCGTAACGTCCTTCCTCATGGCACTGATGGTCTCGCGGGCAATGATCTTCCCTCCCACCGCTGCCTGCAACGCAATCTTGAAGAGCTGGCGCGGGAGAATTTCCTTGAGCTTGGCGCAAAGCGCCCTGCCCCGCGTTTCCGCCTTGTCCCGGTGCACAATGGTGGAGAAAGCGTCCACCGGCTCCGCATTGACCATGATCTCCATGCGCACCAAGGAGGATTCGACGTAGTCGGACATGTCGTAGTCCATCGAGCCGTAACCGTGGGTCACGCTCTTGAGACGGTCGTTGAAATCAACTAGAATCTCATTGAGAGGAAGGTGGCAGGTCATCATGACCCGGGTCTCGTCGATAGTCTCGGTATCGCTACAGGTTCCCCTTTTTTCAGTCACTAGGGCAAGCAAGTCCCCGATGGAGTCGTTAGGGGCGTGAATGCGGGCCAGAATAGTAGGCTCCTCAATCTTAAGGATCTCCGTCACATCCGGCATCTCGAGAGGGTTGTCCACCTCCAGCATGCCACCAGCGGTCAAGTGGACCCTGTAGACTACGCTCGGGTAGGTGGAAATCAGGTCTATGTCGTATTCCCTTCGCAGGCGCTCCTGCACGATCTCCATATGAAGAAGCCCGAGGAACCCGCAACGAAAGCCAAAGCCAAGGGCCACGGAGGTCTCAGACTGAAAAGTGAAGGCTGCGTCGTTGAGGCGCAGCTTGCCCACGCTCTTCTTGAGCTTCTCGTAGTCCGAGGTATCGATCGGGTAAAGGCCACTGAAGACCATCGGGCGCACCTCCTTGTAGCCCGGCAGCATCTCGTCGGCCGATGAATCAGCCAGGGTCAGGGTGTCCCCGATCTTGATCTCGGAGACGTCCCGGATACCCGTCACGACGTAACCCACCTCCCCTTCGGCGAGCCTTTCGCTGGGGACCGGTTGAGGACAAAATTTTCCCAGTTCCTTAATCTGAGTTTTTCTCGAGTCGCTCATCAGGAGAAGTGTTCCGTTCTTGGGAAACTGCCCGGAGAAAACACGTACGTAGCAAATCACGCCCTTGAAGGCGTCGAACTGGTTGTCAAAGACGAGGGCTCTCGGTTTGGGATGCTCCGTCCACCTCGGTGGCGGCAGGCGATGGACCACGGCCTCGAGAATCTCATCTACACCTATGCCCGATTTCCCGCTCGCCTGGATGGCATCCTCCGCGGGGATGGCGAGGATGTCCTCGATTTGCTTGGACACTCGCTCGATGTCGGCGCTGGGGAGGTCGACTTTGTTGATCACCGGAATGATCTCGAGCCCTTGAGCATCGGCCAGTTGGGCATTGGCCAAGGTCTGGGCCTCGACCCCTTGTGATGCATCCACCAAGAGCAGAGCTCCCTCGCAGGCAGCCAGGCTTCTCGAAACCTCGTAGGAAAAGTCGACGTGCCCTGGGGTATCGATGAGGTTGAACAAGTATTCGTTCCCATCCTCCGCGGCATAGTTCATGGAGACCGGGTGGCACTTGATGGTTATGCCGCGCTCGCGCTCCAAGTCCATGGAATCGAGGAGCTGTTCCTTCATCTCCCGGGCCATCACGGTGCGGGTACGCTCGAGCAGTCGATCGGACAAGGTTGTCTTGCCATGATCGACGTGAGCGATGATACAAAAATTACGAATCCTTTGTGTTTCCACCATTAAAAAGTTGACCACTCAAATTTTCCTGCAGAAAAAGGACAAGAGAATTAAAAGCGGGAAGATCTTTTCTCACACGTTTATCTAAAATGGACAAGAAACTACTTTACGGAGCGCATACCGCTCTCGTCACGCCCATGAAGGACGGAGCCGTCTCCTACACGGACCTCGGCAGCCTGCTCGACCGCCAACTGGCATCCGGCATCTCCGGGGTCGTTCCCTGCGGCACGACGGGAGAATCCCCCACCCTCTCCCACGGCGAGCACCTCAAGGTCATATCCGAGACCATTGATCAGGTCGAGGGCCGCATTCCGGTCATTGCGGGCACCGGAGCCAACTCCACGGAGGAAGCCATTCATCTTACCGAGGAAGCGGACAAGGCGGGAGCCGACGGATTCCTCCTCGTCGCCCCCTACTACAACAAACCCAGCCAGGAAGGATTGATGGCCCACTTCGGCGCCTTGGCCGAGCGCACCGAAAAGCCCATCGTACTTTACTCCATACCCTCCCGCTGCGGGATTGAGATATCCACCTCCACGGTGGCCCGTCTGCACGAGAAACATCCCCATGTCTGCGCTCTCAAGGAAGCGGGCGGGCGCTCGGCCAAGGTTTCGGAAACCCTCTGCGCGCTGAGCGACGACTTCGTGGTCCTCTCCGGAGACGACGGACTCACCCTTCCCTTCATGGCCTGCGGAGCGAAGGGCGTAATCAGCGTAGCCTCGAACCTCATCCCGTCCGTGGTCGTAGAAATGGTCGGCCACGCCCTCGGGAGCGAGTACGAGTCGGCCCGCGGAATACACCTCGCCAACTACAAGCTCTTCAACGACCTCTTTTGCGAACCCAACCCGGTCCCGGTCAAGACCCTCATGCAACTCAAGGGGCTCCTCTCCTCGGCCGAGGTTCGCTTGCCACTCACTCCCCCATCGAAAGAAAACTCCGGATTGCTCGCAGGCATCGCCGACTCCCTCAACCTATAGTCATCGTCATGTCCTTGAAAATTCTACTCAGTGGGGCCAAGGGCCGGATGGGGGTCGCGATTGCCTCGCTTTCCGGCGAACACGGTTGCGAGATCACTCATCCAATCGACATCGGGGACGACCCCGCCCAAGGGATCGCCGACTGTGACTGCGTGATCGACTTCTCCCTTCGAGACGCAACCCGGCCCCTCGCCGAACTCGCAGGCAAGCACGCAAAGCCCATGGTCATCGGAACCACCGGCCACGACAAGGAAGACCGCAGCGCCATAGAGCAAACCGCTTCAACCATTCCCATGGTCTGGGCGGGAAACTTTTCCACCGGCGTCAACCTGCTCTTTTTTCTCACCCAGCAGGCCTCCCGCGTCCTCGACGCGGAATCCGGCTTCGACCCCGAGGTCATCGAGATGCACCACCGGCACAAGAAGGACGCCCCCAGCGGCACCGCCGAACGACTGCTCGAGATCCTCAGGGAATCGAGAAGCTTGACCGACGAGGATGTATCCCACGGTCGCTCGGGTATGGTAGGCGAGCGCAAGCCTACCGAAATCGGTTCTCACGCCCTGCGGGGCGGGGACGTGGTAGGCGAGCACACCGTCATGTTCGCCGGTATGGGGGAAAGGATTGAACTCACCCACCGGGCCACCGACCGCGCCATCTTCGCCACCGGCGCCCTGCGGGCCGCCAAGTGGGTGGTCAATCAAGCCCCCGGCCTCTATTCCATGCAGGACGTACTCGGCCTGTCGGCCCGGTAAGCGATGATCGCCTTTATCGAGGGAGACTTGGTCGAGTGTCAGCTCAACCTCGCGGTCATCCAAGTGGGGGGAATCGGATATGAGGTACACATCCCTCTTACCACTTCGGAAAAACTCCCTTCGCTCGGCAAGGAAGTCAAGCTCTTCACCCAAGCCATCTATCGGGACGACGCTCAGACGCTCTATGGTTTCTCCGACCGAGAATCCAGGGATTTTTTCCGCATGATCGTGGACAAGGTCTCGGGGATTGGACCCAAGATCGCCCTCAACCTGCTCGGTTCGCTTTCCCTCCCCACCCTCAAAACCTCCATCGCAAGCGGCGACGTGGGCATGCTTTCCAAGGCCCAGGGACTGGGCAAGAAGACCGCCGAGAGAATCGTGGTCGAGCTCAAGGACAAGGTTCTGCCCAAGGGCTCCGCCGAACCCCCGTCCGCCCCAGCTACAGGGGCAGGAGACCCAGCTGAACCCAACGATCTCGGGCCCTATCAGGATGCCCTTTCCGCCCTTCTCACCCTCGGCTACAAGGCGACCGACGCCGATCAGGTCATCCGGAAGGCATCCGAAATTCTGGGCAAAGGAGCCACCACCGAGGAACTGATCCGCAAGGCCCTCGGCCGCTAGCCCGAATCCTCCACCTTGCTTTCGATGTAGGCAGTCAGATACCGGCAAGCCTCCCCCACCGCCTCCCTCAACTCCCTCTCGCTGGCAAGAAGACAGGTGATGGCAGTAGCCAGGCGGCATCCCGTCCCCCTCACCTGGGATCCGCCCGGTATGCGTTTCCTGGAGAAGAGGAAGGTCTCGCCACCATCCAACGCAAGCAGATCGGTACATTCCTCTCCCGAGTAGTGTCCGCCCTTGAGGAGGACTGCCGGAGATCCCAAGCGAAGGCAGGCCAAGGCCAGCTCGGTCTGCGAAGCAACCTCCAGGCCCGCCTGCCCGATCAACCGCTCCGCCTCGAACAGGTTGGGGGTAATCAGGCCCACCAGGTGGAAAAGACTTTCGTCGAGGGCAGCGACCCCTTCCACGGTGGAGAGGCTTCCCCCGGATGAGCTCGAGAAGACCGGATCCAGAACGACCCGGTTGGAGGGAAAGCCCTCCAGAAATTCGCCTACCACTTCGATCGACTCCAAGTTCGGGAGCATCCCGATCTTGATCGCATCGATCTCATCGGGAGGCACGGAATGCAACTGACTGCGCAAGGTCGGGGCCGGCATGGCATGGGAATGGTATTGCCTGTTATTACTCTGGGCAGTGACCGCGGTAATCGCCGCGCAAGCCTCGGATTCGAGATCATGGCAAGTCTTGAGGTCTGCAAATACGCCCGCTCCGCCCGAGCTGTCGGAGCCTCCTATGACGAGTATTCTGGGCATACTAACCCATGGTGGATGAAAGCCCGACGTCCTCGGCCCAGCTCATCATTCCTCCCTCCAGGTTGTAAAGTTTCCCGTATCCCATAGCCTCCAGTACTTCGCAGGCCGCCCGGCTGCGCACGCCCGCCTTGCAATAGACCGCAATTTCCCGGCCCGGTCTAAATTCCTCCGGAAGAGAGGGGCCTCCCGGGGAGGAAAACTCACCGAGCGGACAGTGGAACGACGGCTCGATGCGGGAAAGCTCACGCTCCCAATCCTCTCGCACGTCAAGCAGCAGAAGCTCCGGATTTTCCTTCATCATCCTTTCCAGCTCAACCGGCATGATGCCCATAATCACGGAAGCGGCTTGAGCCTCCGATTGCCCACAGGAGTTCGCTTCTTCGGGCAAATCCGTGATTTCCGGCCCGTTCGGGTTTCGGGAAAGGGCCAGCGTCCTCGTCACATTGCCCAAGGCATCGTACAGGAGAACCTTCCCGCTTAAGACCTCCCCCACCCCGCTTGCCACCTTGATCGCCTCGAGGGCCTGCATCGAGCCTATGATTCCCGGCAGAACTCCCAGCACGCCCATGTCGGAGCAATTGGGGACCGTCCCGGGAGGTGGTGGTTCGGGGAAAAGGCACCGGTAGGTAGGTCCCCCGTCCAAGTTGAACACACTCACCTGCCCCTCGAATTGATGAATGGCTCCATAAACCAAAATCTTACCAAAAAGCACGCAGGCATCGTTGATCAAGTAACGGGAAGCGAAGGAATCCGTTCCGTCCAGCACCATATCGAACCCCTCCAGCCTGTCCCTCAAATTGTCTCTGGTCAAGCGCTCCTCATGGGGAACGATCTCGACGTACGGGTTGAGACGCGAAAGCCGGCGAGCCGCAACCCCAGCTTTCGGTTGACCGATATCGTCGTGGGTATAAAGGACCTGCCTTTGCAAGTTGGATGCCTCCACCTTGTCGTCGTCCACGATCCCGATCCGGCCCACGCCAGCCGCCACCAGATATTGTAGGGCCGGGCAGCCCAGCCCTCCCGCACCCACCACCAGGACGGAAGATTTACGTAGCTTCGCCTGGGCATCCGGCCCGAATCCGGGCAAGGACAAGTGCCTCTGGTACTGGACGGCCTCCTCTTCGGGCAGGTTCACGGAAAATCTTTACCCGGCGAGGGAAAGGGGTTGCTCTTCGCTTCCGGGGAAAGCGGAGGTTTCATTCGGAAGGCGGCATTCGTCGTAGGAACGGTCCCAATCCTTCCACACGGGGTCATAGCCCTTTTCCCTCAACATGAAGGCGATTTCCTCTGGGGCGCGCTCGTCCGAGATCGAAAACTGTTCCAGCGAATCCTCCTCCGCCCCATAGCCTCCCGGGTTGGTCTTGGAACCCGCGCTCATGGTGGTCACGCCGATTGGAAGCAAGTTCTCCCGCAGGTTCTGGCTCTCCCGCGTGGACAGGCTGAGCTCAAGCTCTTCCTTGAATATCCGGTAGGCGCAAAGGAGCTGAACCAGATCCCGGTCGCTCAAGTCGGCCAAAGGCATCGACTCACCCTCGTGCGGACGGATACGCGGGAAGGACATGGAATATAGCGTCCGCCAGTATTTCTTTTCAAGGTAATCGAGGTGCAAACCCGCGAACCAGGCATCCGTCCGCCAGTCCTTGGTCAGGCCGTAGAGGCATCCCAACCCTATCTTGTTCACGCCCGCCCGGCCCAGGCGGTCGGGAGCCTCCAGCCTCCACTCGAAGTTCCTCTTCTTCCCCTTGAGGTGATGGGCCGCATAGCTTTCTCTCTCATAAGTCTCCTGATAGAGCATGACTGCGTGCAGGCCCTCCCCGACCAGCCGCTCGTATTCCGTCGTCCGCAAGGGCTGGACCTCGATCGAGAGGTTCGCAAAATACCTGCGCAGAGCCCGCAAGGCATCAAGAATATAGTCCACGCCCACCTTCCGGCCCGACTCGCCCGTTACGAGCAGGACGTGCTCGAAGCCATGCCCTTTGAGGACTCCCGCCTCCCGGAGCATTTCCGGGACGGTTAGGGTCTTCCTGGGAATCGCATTGCCTAGGCTAAAACCACAGTAGTCGCACACGTTGGTGCACTCGTTGGAGAGGTAGAGGGGGGCGAATAGGCGGATGGTGTTGCCGAAGCGTCTCCGTGTCAGGCTCCGGGCGAGACGAGCCATCGGCTCGAGGAAGTTCTCTCCCGCGCACGGAGAGAGCAAGGCCGCGAAATCAGCCACTCCGCCCTTTCCCTCCCGTGCGAGAGCCCTTTCCACCTCCGTTGGCGTGGAGTTCTCGATCCGGGCGCTTGCCAAGCTCCAGTCCTGCCGGTGATAAAGTTCGGTGAAGGTCGAGAAATTCATGTCTTCAGCCCGCTTGGTCCAGAAAACCGGTCAGGGGGGAAGTCGCCCTGGCCGAATCCGTAACCTCACCAAGCCCTGCCCGGAAAGCCCTTCTTCCAGCCTGCACGGCAAGGGCAAAGGCCTCGCCCATCGCAACCGGATCGGGGGAAACCGCAAGCGCCGTATTGACGAGCACGGCATCAGCACCCATCTCGAGAGCCTCCGCAGCCTGGGAAGGGCAACCAATACCCGCATCCACAACCACCGGCACGCCCGCCTGCTCGATAATGATCCTCAGGAATTCCCTGCTCTCCAGCCCTTTATTGCTACCAATCGGGGCCCCCAGGGGCATCACGGCGGCAGCCCCTGCTTCCTCCAGCTTCCTGCACAAGACGGGGTCGGCATGGCAATACGGGAGAACAACGAACCCTTCCGAGGCCAGCTCCCGGGTCGCTTCAAGAGTCTCCACGGGATCGGGCATGAGGTACTTGGGATCCGGATGAATCTCGAGTTTAAGCCAATTGGTCGACAACGCCTCCCTCGCCATACGGGCTACGAAGACCGCTTCACGGGCATCCCGCACGCCAGAGGTATTGGGGAGAATCCTCGTATCCGCGTCCTTCAGGTGATCGAGAATGGAATCCGATTCCCCTTCCGGGTTAACCCGCTTCATGGCAACCGTGACCATCTCCGAACCGCTCGAGCGCACCACCTCTGCTAGAGTATCCCCCGATGAGAACTTGCCCGTTCCCACGAAAAGCCGTGAATGGAACGATTCGCCCCCAACCAGCAAGGGATCATCCATACCGCTCACGAGACCACCTCCTCACGCTCGATGGCCTTGGCCCGGGCGACGAAGGCGGTCAGGTTGCGACCAAAGCAATTCGTCTCCGAGAGAGCCGAGCAAACCGCCAAGCCCGCCACCCCCAACCTTGGGACCAAATCGAAGTCGGCCGAAGCCAATCCCCCAATCAGGAAGACCGGGACGGGGCTCAGGGCAGCCGTAATGCAAAGAACTTCCTCCTCCTCAAGAACCAGCTCCAAATCCGTCTTCGTCCTCGATGCCCGAATGGGGCCTAGGCCCACGTAGTCGCAATCCCTCTCCTGCCGGACCATCTCTGCCTCCGCCGCGGAATGAACCGTGCGCCCAATCAGGGCCTGATCTCCAAGAATCCGTCGGGCCTCCACGGGCGAACCGTCCTCCATCCCGAGATGAACCCCTCCAGCCCCCGACTCGGCAGCCAAGACCGGACAATCGTTGATCACCAGAAAGGCTCCCCGTTCTCGGGCCAGTTCGGCGGATCGAAAGGCCTCCCGGCGCAACTCCCCGCCCTCGAGTTTCTTACTCCGGAACTGGATGAAGGAAACTCCCGCCTCAAGCATTCGCTCGACTTGTACGGAATGGGGCTCGGCCCAATCATCGCACGTAAGGGCAAGGAGGGGCGGAAGGGAGGAAGGGAGCGGGTTCACCTTCGGAGAGAGTTTAGAAAAGCCGGAAGGGAATGTCCCCTGGCTCCCTTGGATTTACGCTTCAGCTCGGCAAGGATCATGTCCTCCACCTTGAGAAAACCCTCAAGGGCCGAAACAGGATCCTTCTTTCCCCAGACCGCTCCCAGGATCGCAACACCCGTAAAACCCATCTCAAGCAGGCCCCGTATCTTCTTGCGCCTGATTCCTCCCAAAGCGTAGACGGCCGGGCATCCCTTCGCCTTCGGTTGAGTAAAGTAATCCTCGAGTGCGGACATCGGTACCTTCGGGCCGTGCCCTTCCTTGGAAATCGACTCAAAGACCGGACCGAAGAAAGCATAGTCGAGTTTCTCCTTGTTTTCCGCAAGCTTGGGAAGCCGGTGAAAGGATCGGCTCGAACTTCCCTCGACACTGATCCTTTTCTCGATCGAGGAATGGTGATACCCGGCGAGCGGATAATCCGCGAGGAGCTCGGCATGGCGGTGCAGAACGACCTTCCTTATACACTTCTCGGGCAGCTTGTCGAGAATCCTGGCTACCTCCCTGGCGGAATGGTCGGGCTTGCGCAAATGGAAACGGGCCAGCCCGGACTCGAACATCTCCTCGACGTGATGGGCTTCCCGGCGCCTCATACGAGGGGAGGAAATCAGGATCAGCATGGGGGAACCGCCCTTCATCCTCCCTGCGTCGCCTGTACGAGGATCACGCGGTCCCCCTCGTTAAGCTCGTAGTCGGCGGTCTCCTCACGAGGCACGACCTGCTCGTTCACGGCTACCGCCCAGCCGGCCAGACCGGAAAGATCCGTATCCTTCAGAAGGTCCCCAACCGTCGTCTCTCCCGCCAACTCGCGAGCCTCGTCGTTAAGGAAAACCTTCATTCCTTCTCTTGGTGGGAATAAATTTCCGATCCTGCTTCCACGAATTCCCTCGCCTTTTCCTCCATTCCAGCCCTAAGAGCCTCATCATCATGCTCGTAGCCGTTTTCCCGGGCGTACTGCCTGACGTCGTCGGAAATCTTCATCGAACAGAAATGCGGGCCGCACATGGAGCAGAAGTGAGCCGTCTTGGCCCCCTCCTGCGGCAGGGTTTGGTCATGGAACTCACGGGCCTTGTCGGGATCGAGCGAAAGGTTGAACTGATCCTCCCAGCGAAACTCGAAGCGGGCCTTGGAAAGCGCGTTGTCACGGAACTGGGCGGCCGGGTGACCCTTGGCAAGGTCCGCCGCATGAGCGGCGAGCTTGTAGGTGATGACCCCTTCCCTGACGTCCTCGCGGTCAGGCAGACCGAGGTGTTCCTTGGGGGTGACGTAGCAGAGCATGGCGCAACCGTACCAGCCAATCATGGCGGCACCGATCCCGCTGGTGATGTGGTCGTATCCGGGGGCCACGTCGGTGGTCAGGGGACCGAGCGTGTAAAAGGGAGCCTCGTGACACCACTCGAGCTGCTTTTCCATGTTCTCCTTGATCATGTGCATCGGCACGTGTCCCGGCCCCTCGTTCATGACCTGCACCCCGAATTCCCAAGCCCGGGTGGTCAGTTCTCCCTGAGTCTTGAGCTCGGCAAACTGGGCCTCGTCGTTGGCATCTGCAATCGAGCCAGGCCTAAGGCCGTCACCAATGGAGAAGGAGATATCGTAGGCCGCCATGATTTCGCAGATTTCGTTCCATTTTTCGTAAAGAAAGTTCTCCTTATGATGAGCCAGGCACCACTTAGCCATGATGGAACCGCCCCGGCTCACGATGCCCGTCATTCTCCGGCTCGTCATCGGGACGTAGGGCAGGAGAACGCCAGCATGTATGGTGAAGTAGTCGACCCCCTGCTCAGCCTGCTCGATCAGGGTATCGCGAAAAATTTCCCAAGTCAGGTCCTCGGGCTTTCCGCGGACCTTCTCCAAGGCTTGGTAAATGGGAACCGTTCCTACTGGAACGGGACAGTTGCGAATGATCCACTCGCGGGTGCGGTGGATGTTCTTGCCCGTGGACAAGTCCATCAGGGTGTCGCCCCCCCACTTGGTCGACCAGCGCATCTTCTCCACCTCCTCCTCGATGGAGGAAGCGACGGCCGAGTTCCCGATGTTGGCATTGATCTTGACCAGAAAATTCCGCCCGATGATCATCGGCTCGAGCTCCGGGTGATTGACGTTGGCCGGTATAATGGCCCGACCCCGGGCAACCTCGTCACGGACGAACTCGGGCGTAATCTCGGACGGGATGGCCGCCCCGAACGATTCGCCCGGATGCTGATGGAGAAGCGAATTCCTAGCCTCCCCGGGGGAAGTTTCCAGTTTCTCGGAGAGGGCCTGCAGCTTCATATTCTCTCGGATGGCAACGAATTCCATCTCCGGGGTCACGATCCCCTGCCTCGCGTAGTGGAGCTGGGTGACGACCTTTCCCTTCCTAGCTCGCAGGACGGCGAGCCCCGAACGGTCGAAGTCGGGCAACTCGCCCGTGCGCTCGTCGGTACGGTCGGCGTGCTTCTCCGAAAGGTAGCCATTGTCGATGGGTTGCACGGCCCTTCCCTCCACCTCCTCGACGTCTCCCCGCTCCCGAATCCATCCAGCCCGCAAGACAGGCAAGCCACGGACGTGATCGCCGTGAAAGTCCGGATCCCCCCATGGGCCGGAGGTATCGTAGACCCGGACCGGCTCGTTCGGCTCGCTCGATCCATCCGGAAGGCTGCTCGGGGAAAGCGAGATTTCCCGCATCGGAACTGCGAGGTCGGGCCGGCTGCCCTCTAAGTATACCCTGGATGAGTTGGGAAACGACTTGTGACCTTCTACCTCTTGATCTTCGACTTTCTTTATCATGGCTTTGAGTGTTGAATCGCCGGAGATCGTCGAAGTCCTTGCAAACCTCAAGTTTTCCCTACGGCGACTTGAATCGCATCAGGTTCGAAGGGTAACTTGCGGATCGCGCCTGCCTCTCAGTCCATCGCCTACGGACTCCCCCAAACTGTCGAATCTTTTGTAAAGGGCTTTGAGGGAAAATCAACCAAAAGAATACGAATTCCCAACAAGCCATGGTGGTCCCTGCAACCCCTCACCACTCACTTTGATAGTCCGCCCGACAAATTAACTTCCTCTCATCCTCTTGCAAGTGAGATCTTGCCGCATACGGCAGGAACGAATTGATTCAGCGATAAATTTCCACTAGGTTACATCCATTGATTACATTCTTAACCTGGATCATCCATGAAAAAAACACTGTTTCTCACGGCACTCGCCTTCCTCTCAACGTCCTTTGCTTCCGCAGAGATGCGCGAGTGGACAAGCGCCCAAGGCAGCACCATAGAGGCGGAACTTGTCGACTACTCGGACCGGGTGGTGGTCTTGCGCTCGGCCGAGGGAAGGAAGATCTCGCTGCGCATTGATCAGCTTTCACCACCGGATCAGGCTTTCGTACTGGGCGGGAAGAAGGAGGAATCGACTCCCTCAGTACCGGAGAAACCCCAACTGAAGCCCGGCTTGGCGGAGATGCTCCCTCGGGAAATCCTCGACTCGGCTGGAAACAAGGTTTCCCGGGACGAACTGGCGGGCAAGATGGTTGGGTTTTACTTCTCAGCGCACTGGTGCCCGCCATGCCGGGGATTCACCCCAAACCTCGTGAAGTTCCGCGATTCCAACAACGAGGAATTCGAGGTCGTGTTCGTGAGCAGCGACAAGTCCCCCGAGGCCCAGATGGGCTACATGAAGGAGACGGGAATGAAGTGGTACACCCTTCCTCACCGCTCGAGCGATGCCAACGCTTTGTCCCAGAAGTTCGGAATCAGGGGAATCCCGGCCTTGATCATCGTTTCCCCGGACGGGAAAACCATAACCAAAGAGGGACGCAGGGACGTGAGCTCGAACCCGGGCGGGGCGATCGAGAACTGGTCGAAGTCGTCCTGACGACCGAAAGAACAACCCGACCCGCCTTCCCAAGGTAGTCCAGAACCGACTGACCTTCCTTGAGCGTCCAGGAAAAGTACGCCGTTTCCAAGCGACGGAAACAGACCGGGACCTTTACCGCGAAGGAAATTATCCAACTCCTAAAGATCAGGGAGTTAAGCACCATTCACAAGGTAAAGGTGGAGGGCAGGGAGATCAGCGTGGGCGAATTCGTCGCGGCTCACGAGGCGGGTGAACTACCCGAGCAAAACGCAGTCGAGCCAACACCCGAACCGACGAAGCCGAAAAAAGCCCCAAAGACCTCCCAAAAACCTTCGCCCTCCCCGCCGGCCAAACCAAAGGCAGTTCAGCCCGGACCGCCCGCCTCGGGCTCGCCACCCAAGCCCGCGCCTCCCACACCAAAGCCCCCTCCTGTAAGGCCTCCCAAAGCCCGCGAAGAAAGCCCGCCTCCGAAACCGGCCCCTCCAGTCGAGGAGGAAGACGAGGAAGAAGAAGCCCCGCGGAGACTGCGGAGCAAGCACCCGAATCTGATGACCGCCAAACGGTTCCGCAAGCCCATCCTTAGGAATTCCCTACTCGTTGTAGCTTTCCTCTGCATCGCGTATGCCTTCGCAAGCCATTTCAATTACTATGGCCTCAAGAAGGGCCTCGAAAGTCACTTGCGGGGCATCTCGCCTTTGGCCAGGATCGAGGTGACGGATCTCACGATTGAGGGATACTACTTCATCCACAACCCCCGCAAGGCGAGGATCGATAGCCTGATTAACGGCGAAAGGCGCATCCATGAGTTCGAAGTGAGCGGAAATGGAATAACCAGCAAGGTAAACCTGAAGTTCGTCCGATCACTGCCGGTGGAGGACTAGAGGCGTTGAAGCTCCCTTCGGTCCGAGCCTGAGAGATTCCGAACCCCGACCAATCGTTTGCCGGCAGGATTCACTGGACAATTAATTGTAACCTAAGAGTGCTAGTACGAATGCCAGGACTACGAAAACAAGAAAGTAGATAACAATCAAAACCACGGTTAATTTGCCCACAAAGGCCCAAAAGGATCGTTGAGCTTCCAGTGCGGCCTCAAGATCAATTTCGGATTTGCTGATTCGAAGTTTGGCTGATGCCCTCCCATACTGATAGAGCTTCAAGGCAGGATAAAAGTAGAGGGCTCCCGTTAACAGGAAAACAAGACAAGCCACTACCCCGAAAACTTTTGAAATCGGGGATAACATAAAAAGCATCCCGACGCCGTTCAGCATCATCAGAGCGCAAAAAATAAAGCTAAGAACGGACAATAAAGTGACCCACTTTTCAGTTCTACCCAATTTGTCAACGATGGTAGAGGAGATGGCACGATCTCGCTGGGTAGCTACAAGGGTTGAATCCCGATTAGAAGTTGACGGGGATAGATTTAGTGAGAAGCCGCTTCCCAATTCTGGGAATTGAGATAACTGCATCCATTCTTTTCGGTCCGAAGAGGCAAAATCCGTTGCCGCAAAGTTTCCCTTGGCAAGATATCCGATCATTTTCTCAATCGTATATGGGCCGTACTCCCGATTTTCTTTTTTGACAAATATTTGCACAATAGAAGACATAAAATAAGTATATGCCTTAATATTCTCCCAGTTAATTCGAAAGAAGCAGCATTTACCAATTCAAAAAACGGTGGAATGACATATTGAATGCGTCATAATGCCCGGTTCTCCACTTTGCCTCTTTAGAAGAGGTGCAAAACTAAGCTCAATGGTTCGAAAATAGAGTTCCGCTTCATGGTTTGATTGAATTATAATCCTCCTCCTCAAATGGCTAGGAGCAAAAAGTTCCCAAATTTCACGGATGGGACGAACCCGTAATTCCCGCTCTTGCCTAGGAGAGAACGGTGCGCTTGGATGATTCCCTCATCGATATGGAGGACGAGGAATTTTCACTGGAGGGGCCATCCGCCCGGCCAAGGGCCCGCAGACCCCTGGCCGAACGCATGCGTCCGCGCTCCCTGGACGAGGTACGCGGGCAGGAACACGTGCTGGGCGCAGGTTGCCTGCTACCCACCCTGATCCGTGAGAACCGGGTCGGCAACCTGATCCTGGCCGGCCCGCCTGGCTCGGGAAAGACCACCTTGGCCTCAGTCATCGCCGAAGAGGGGGGCTGTAAGCTTCTGCGGGTGAATGCCGTGACCTCAAACGTCGCGGAACTACGGGAAGCCTTGAAGATGGCCCGCTACCACGGGGCGGAGAAGTGCTTCCTTTTCGTGGACGAGATTCATCGCTTCAACAAGGCCCAGCAGGACTTGCTCCTTCCGGGCGTGGAGGCGGGCGAGGCCCGCCTGATCGGGGCAACCACCCACAACCCCCGCTACTACGTGATCGACCCGCTCCTGAGCAGGTGCCAGTTGTTCGCCCTCGAGCCTTTGCCCGCGAGCGTAATTGAGGAGGCTTTGGAGCTCGCGCTCGAGGATGAAGAGAGAGGCTTGGGAAAACGAGCCTGCAGGGCCGGCAAGCAGGTGCTCAAACGCATCGCACTGCTGGCGGAGGGGGATTTGCGCCGGGCTTACAATTTCATCGAGACGATGGTAGAGGCATTACCCGACGGCTCGGAAGTCACGGAGGAAGAGGTGGCGGGCTTCTGCCGGGAACGCAGCATCCGATACGACCGGGACGAGGACGAGCATTACGATACCGCATCGGCCTTCATCAAGAGCATGCGCGGGAACGACCCGGATGCAGCCCTCTACTGGCTGGCCAAGATGCTGGCGGGGGGAGAGGATCCCCGCTTCATCGCAAGAAGGCTGGTAATCTTTGCCTCGGAGGACGTTGGGATGGCGGATTCGCGGGCTCTGCTGATGGCGGATTCGGCCTTTCGGGCCTGCGAGACGATCGGCTTGCCGGAATGCGAATTGAATTTGGCCCACGTAGTGATCTTCCTCGCCACCTGCCCCAAGAGCAACAGCGCGACGCTTGCCATCGGAAGGGCCAAGCGGGCCCTGAACGAAAAACCGGTCCAGCCGGTGCCCTCGGGCATCCGCGACAGGCACGGCAGGAACAAGAAGCCGAGGAGCGAGGACGAGGAAACCTACCTGTACAGTCACGAGTTCCCGGAGAACATATCCGGCCAGAGCTATCTGGAGGAACCGCTCGAGCTATACCTCCCCAAGGATGCGGGGGCCGAGGGAGCGATCGGGGAACGCCTCAGGCGGTGGAAGGAACTGCGGGCAAAGTTTCTCCTCAAAAGGACGGCTAGAGGTCGAGAAGCTCGTCCATGAGCTTGGCGGTCTTGTCGTCTCCTCCGTCGCCGCCTTCGCGGGTGGCCCATCCCTTGAAGTCGATCTTCTCGAGTTCGTTTCGGACCTTGTCCCACTCTACGTCTCCTTTCCCCAGCGAACAGAAGCCGGTCTTGACGCCCCAGTCCTTGACGTCGAGCTTGAGGGTGCGCTTGCCGAGGATGCGGATCCATTCGTGACTGGGGGCGAATTTCTGCATGTTCCCGATATCGTAGTAGGCTTGTACCCAGGAGCTGTCGATCTCGTCGATGTAATCCCTGAATGCCTCGGGTTTGAGGCAGAACCCATTCCAGACGGTCTCGATAAGAATATGAATCTTGAGCTTCTCGCACAAGGGGATGCATTTGCGGATTTGCTCGATGGAGCGGGTCCGTACGTGCTCGTGGGTCTCGTCCTTGCCTCCGACCTTGCCGGGTACCAGCAGGACGGAGGTGCCGCCCACGGCCTTGGATTCGCGCATGGCGTCCTCCAGACCTTTTCGGCTGGCTTCACGGATTTCCTCCTTGGGGGAGGACAAGCGGACCTTCCAGTGCTTGTTGTAGACCACCCCGTGCATGGGAAGGCCAACCTCAGCGAGGGCTTTCTTGAGTCCGTCGATCTGCATGCCCGGGCCCGAGCCCTCGACTCCGTCGAAACCGAGGTCCTTGAGCTTTTTCAATCGGTCAATATTGGGTCTGCCCCCGAACTTGACGGATTTGAGTATTTTCCCGCGAAAGGAACCTTTTTTGGCCTCCAGCCCAAGGGGAGCGAGCCCAGTGCAGGTAAGGCCTGCTGTGGTGGTGGATACGAAGTCTCGTCTGTTCATGTTCATAAGCGTTGGAGGGTTGTTGATTAGGTAAGGGGTAAAAGGGCGGATCCGAGCAGGCAAAGGCCGAGCCCGAGAACGGAGATGGCGGTGAGCATCACGGACCAGGTCTTGAGGGTTTCCTTTTCCGTGAATCCACTGAGGCGCTGGACGACCCAAAACCCACTGTCGTTCATCCATGAGAGCGTGATCGAACCAAACCCGATGGCGAGAAAGACGTACGCCTTGTGGTAACTCAGGGCGTCACCGTCACCGATTACGGCGGCCATGAGCCCGACCCCGGTTATCATGGATACGGTAGCCGAGCCCTGGGCGATGCGGATGAAGGCGGTCACGCCCCAGGCCAGCAGAACGTATGAAAGATCAAACTCCTCGGCAATCGCACCGACCGACTCCCCGACTCCGGACATCCGGATCATGGCTCCGAACGCTCCACCGGCGCCGGTAATGAGAAGGATTACGCCGGCTGTGGACAAAGGGTCCTGGAGGGTTTTTCCGAGCTTGGCGGCCAAATCCTTTTCCTGTTTGCCCGCCATCTGGCGGACGAGTCCGAGAATGGCAAAGCCGGCGGCCAGGGTCATGGCCACGTTGGGATTGCCGAGAAACTCAAGGTACGGAAAAACAGCCGCGAAACTTTCCGAGTTCAGATAACCCTGCTCCGAGGAAAGTTTTTTACAGAAACCGAGAATCGAAACCAGAGAGATGAGAAGGACGGGAAGAGCAATGGGCAGAGAAGACAGCAGGATACCGGGGAGTTCCTCGTCTTTTTTCTCAACAATCTGCTTCAATTGCTCGTTCGATGCGCCGGAGGCTTCCCGCATGGGCAGGTCGTACTTGCGGTCAAACCAGGAGGCCATTTGCAACACCAGATAGGCAGGCAGGATACTGGCGACCAGGCCGAACATCATGGCAAAGCCAAGTTCGATATCCAGTTCCTTGGCGATAAAAAGCGGGCCGGGCGTAGGCGGAACGAGGGAGTGAGTGATGGCGCCCGCGCCCGCCATTGCCATGACGTAGAAGGTATAATGCTTGCCCGTCCTCAGGGCGAGGGCCCGGGCCAGGGGGATCAAGAGAAAGAAGACGGTATCGAAAAAGACGGGGATGGACAAAAGGAAACCGCTCAGGAGCAGGACCAGGCCGGCCCGTTTTTCCCCAAAGGCATTCATCAGCGAGCGCACCACGCGGTCGGCGGCTCCGCTGAGCATCATGCACGTGCCGATGATCGCCGCCATGGCTATGAGAAGGCCCAGGCCCCCGACCAAGTCCCCGAAGCCGTGCAGGGTCCACTTGATGGCCTTGAGGGTCTCGTTGCTTGAGGGTGCGTTCTTCGCGTAGGCTTCGAAAGTGACCTTGGATGCATTCAGATCCTCCGCTTCGGCGAGGACCTCCTTCATTTGCGGAGAATCCAGGTTCTTCGAACCAACGATCCGGAAGGAAAGGGTTAGGTTGTCCCCGTACTTTTTGCTTAGCTCAGTGAGTTTCGCCGAGGTTTCCTGACGGCTGAGTCGTTCGCCCCGGTAAAGAATTTCCAGTTCGTCGGTCTGGTTGCCCTCCTTTAGCACGAAGGCTTCCGCCAAGGCCACCCGGGACTGGAACAACCCCTTGTTCACGTCCGTCGGTTCGGGTAGAAAGGGGGTCATCCAGCCAACGAGCATGGCTCCGACCATAAGGGTTAGGAAGGGATGAAGCTTGAGTTTGGTGATCCCGACGACCACCCAGGTTACGCTGATCAGAAGGACGAGAAGAGGCCAGTGGTCGATGGATGAGGAATTGGCTAGGACGAGGGTCATGAAGTGGGCTTAAGGGTTCGGAGTCATCCCAATGATCTTTCCTCCGCTAATCAAGAGGAAAGGAAGAGCGATTGATCAAGTCCGCTCGTAGCCGCCGTCGGGGCGCCTCGACACGGACCGGTTGAGCTCGAGCATGGTCAGGCTGGCCATGACCTCGGGCACGGGAAGGCGGGTATGCCCGCAGAGTTCGTCGAGGGAAAGGATTGATCCGTCCGAAAGGGCCTCGAGGATTTTCTCCTCTTCCACGCTCATGGACAGGGGCGGAGCGTCTTTCAAGCCCGATCCGGCTAAAGCAGGAGATCCAAGGGCGGGGAGCAGTGGACCGAGCTCCTCCACCACGTCGCGGGCCCCGCGAACCAGGGTGGCTCCTTCCCGAATCAGGCTGTGGCAACCGGCCGCAGAAGGCTGGTCGATACGCCCGGGAAGAGCAAATACGGTGCGGCCCTGATCGGCGGCAAACCGGGCGGTAATGAGGCTACCCCCGGAGGAGGCTGACTCGATGACCAGGACGGCCTCCGAGACCCCCGCGACCAAACGGTTTCGACGAGGGAAGGTATGGCGATCAGGACGGCGGCCAAAAGGGAACTCGGAGACGACGGCGCCCGTTTCCACTATCCTTTGGTAAAGCCCGAGGTTCTCGGGAGGATAAACCACGTCGATCCCGCTGCCGAGGAAGGCGAGCGTCTTGCCTCCGGCATCGAGAGCACCCTCATGAGCCTCGGAGTCGATGCCCCGGGCCAACCCGCTGACGATGCAAAAGCCGATGCCGGCAAGATCTCGGGCCAACTCGCGGGCATGGCGCCTGCCGTAGAGAGTCGGGTTCCTCGTGCGAAAACCAGTCCAAAGACACTACTACTCTTTTTACCTGTAATGCTCTATTTCAAAGGGCTTTTGAGTGTTGGATCAACCAAGGTTACGGCATCAACCGATCCTTGATTATTCTTAGTCAATGGGTTTAAAATCGAAAGATGTACCTAATCGTTCCAGTAATGTTTATAGTAGCTCTTGTTGCAGGAGTGATAATCGGCAAAAAGGTAAAAGGTACTTTTGCCATGGCATTTTATTCCTTTGCCTCAATGGCAATTGCCTCACTTTTGTATAATTTGCATATGTACGAAGCAAAAATGATTAATATGCATAAGTTTGTTCAGGATATGTTTGCTGGTGGTTTTGTTGCTTTACCAATTATATGTTTCTTAATTGCTTTAATATCAAGTTGCTTTTTCCCGAAGGAAAATACGGAACAAATAATGGAAGTAGAAGAGGAAGTGGAAGAGGAACAAGACATATTTGTGAAGTTGCAGGGGATATGGGCGAAACTTGGTCTGATGGCAATCATCGGTGGGGTAATTTTTGCCATAA
>Ga0160422_10000375_pt1 | contig 26854 bp, 23 predicted proteins | sample Fk160mmetaG_FD_108192 | JGI IMG/M metagenome (GOLD analysis project Ga0160422, IMG submission 108192) | Marine microbial communities from the Central Pacific Ocean - Fk160115 60m metaG | ecosystem: Environmental > Aquatic > Marine > Oceanic > Photic zone | place: The Central Pacific Ocean...
AGATATTGGAGATTGGGATAAAGTAAGTGTTCAATATGCTTATTCTGATTTTTCAAACTCAATTAATGAAGATCAAGAGCTTAATAAAATCTTGGATGATGCTGTTGAAAATGGGTTATACTATATAAGTGACTCTGATTCAAGACCAGTTAGTAGTGCAAATCCATACTCTCATTTATGGGATAATGGAGATCTTGCATATAAAGAGCTTGACAAGTTATTAAAAGTTAGAAAACAAGCCCTTATGAATCTTGATTTGGATAACTTAAAAAATGGTGAACCCTATGATAGAATTGAAGACATAATGGTTCCTATATATATGTTGCATAGATATCAAATTGAAGCAACAGCAAAGGCTATTGGAGGTATAGATTATCTATATTATGTAAAAAATGACAGAAGTGATAAGGTAAGGTTTGCTGATAAAGATTTGCAAATTAAATCATTAAATTCTCTTCTTGAAGTTATTGATCCATCTAATCTAACCATTCCGCAAAACTTAATTGAGATTCTGGGTCCTAGATCTTTTAGGAATCCAAGGACTAGAGAAAACTTTATTTCAAATACTGGTGTTGGGTTTGATTATATAAATGCATCAAGTGCAATTATTAATCATGTCTTTACTTACATGTTAAATCCAGAAAGATTAAATAGGGTTCATCAGCAGAATATGTTTGGAAGAAAGATTTTACCTCTTGAAGACTATCTTGATGAAATTCAGAATTCTATTTTTAAGAAAACAAAAATGAGTGAATATGAGAATTCCATCAATAAAAATACCCAATCTTTATTTTTAGATCATTTATTTATGGCTTATAATAATAAGCAGACTAATGACATTTCAAAATCTAAGATATATTCTAGAATCAATAATTTAATGAGTTTTTTAATGAAAAATAGATCTGAGTATAATGATTTCTTGATTACAAAAATAAATGGCTTTTATGCTAACCCTAACCAATATATACCAATTGAAAAGACTAAAATTCCTGATGGATCTCCAATTGGAGATTTTTCATGTGATTACTAGTTATTTTTAATTAAATTTGTGCATTATTTTTATGATCTAATGCCTACAGATAATCATTATAATAATATTTTAGAGCTAATAGGGAATACCCCATTAATCAAGTTAAATGAGGTCACTAAAAATTTCAAAGGTATATACTTTACTAAGTTCGAAGGTTTTAATCCTGGTCACTCCAATAAAGACAGAATTGCTCTTCATATTATTAACCAGGCTGAAGAAAAGGGTATACTAACTAGAGGAAGTACTATAATCGAAACCACATCTGGTAACACTGGTTTTAGTCTAGCTCTTGTTTCTTTATTAAAGGGATATAAATGTATATTAGCTGTAAGTTCAAAGGCATCTAAAGATAAAATTAATATGATGAAATGTTTAGGTGCTGAAATTTATGTTTGTCCTTCAAATGTAGAATCTGACGATCCAAGGTCATATTATGAAGTTGCAAAGAGATTGAATAAAGAAATTAATGGTTCTGTTTACATTAATCAATATTTTAACGATTTGAACGTTGAAGCTCACTATCAAACTACTGGACCAGAAATATGGAATCAAACAAATGGAAAAATAACTCACTTAATTGCTTGTAGTGGAACTGGTGGTACAATATCTGGAATAGGTAGATTTTTAAAAGAAAAAAATAATGATATAAAAATTATTGGTGTTGATGCATATGGTTCAATTCTAAAAAAATATCATGAAACTGGTGAAATAGATCCAAACGAAATATACTCATATAGAATAGAGGGACTGGGTAAAAATATTGTACCTTCTGCGACTGATTTTAAAATTATCGATAAGTTTGTAAAAGTTACTGATTCAGATAGTGCTCATATGGCAAGAGAGATAACTTTAAATGAAGGATTATTTGTTGGATATACTTCAGGTGCAGCTTTTCAAGCTGTAAAAATATTAAATGATAAAAATGAATTTGATGATTCAAGTTGTGTAGTAGTTGTGTTCCCTGATCATGGTTCAAGGTATTTAAGTAAAATATATTCTGATGAATGGATGAACAATCAAGGTTTCTATGATTCCAGTTTTTATCAACCCAAGAAGAACTCAATTAATTATATATAATCTGCATGCAAGACTTATTTGATAAAATATACAAAAATAAAGGTCCACTAGGAAAATGGGCATCTATTGCCGAAGGCTATTTCGTCTTTCCAAAACTTGAAGGTCCAATTTCAAACAGAATGATGTTTAATGGCAAAGAAGTTATTACATGGAGTGTAAATGATTATTTAGGTTTAGCAAATAACCCAGAGGTAAGAGAGGTTGATGCTAAAGCTTCTCAAATGTATGGAAGTGCATATCCAATGGGAGCTAGAATGATGTCTGGTCATACTAATCTTCATGAACAATTAGAATCTGAACTTGCTAAATTTGTCTCTAAGGAGTCCGCATATCTTCTTAATTTTGGATATCAAGGAATACTTTCAACTATAGATACTTTAGTAACTAAAAATGATATAATTGTTTATGATATCGATTCTCACGCATGCATAATAGATGGAGTAAGACTTCATATGGGTAAAAGATTTACATATCAACATAATGATATGAATAGTTTAGAAAAAAATCTTGAAAGAGCTACTAAACTTGCGGAGCAAACAGGTGGAGGAGTACTAGTAATCTCTGAGGGAGTTTTTGGAATGAGGGGAGAGCAAGGTAAACTAAAGGAAATAGTTGCACTTAAAGACAAATTTAAATTTAGACTTCTTGTAGATGATGCTCATGGATTTGGAACCTTGGGTAAAACAGGTGCAGGAGCAGGCGAAGAACAAGGTGTTCAAGATCAAATTGATGTATACTTCGCAACTTTTGCAAAATCACTAGCTTCAACTGGTGCATTTATTGCAGGTGATTCTGAAATAATTGAGTTTTTAAAATATAATATGAGATCACAGATGTTTGCAAAGTCTCTTCAGATGCAACTAGTTGTTGGTGCACTTAAAAGACTTGAATTAATAAGAACAAGACCAGAATTTAAACAGAAACTTTGGGAAAATGTCAACTTACTTCAAAGCGGGTTAAAAGATAGAGGTTTTGATATTGGTTCAACTCAAAGTTGTGTTACTCCTGTATATTTAAAGGGAAGTATACCTGAGGCAATGGCCTTAGTTAAAGATTTAAGAGAAAACTATTTTATCTTTTGCTCAATTGTAGTTTATCCAGTTATTCCAAAAGGATTAATTCTTCTTAGATTAATTCCTACAGCATCTCACAATATAGATGATATTAACGAAACTCTTGATGCCTTTTCATCAATTAGAAAAAAATTAGAAAGAGGAATTTACAAAAAAGCTTCTAAGGGGATAGAGGAGTCTGTTGACTAATCATTTAACATAACTGGCATAACTAGCATAGTTATTGATTTACTTTTTGAACTCTTTTCATCAACTGGTCTAATGATCCCAGCTCTGTTAGGGTGTGACATTGATAGGGTTATGGATTCGGAATCCAAGTTATTCAACATTTCGAATAAAAATTTAGAATTGAATCCAATCTGAATATCATCACCTGAATACTCACACTCTAAATTTTCGTCGGCTTTATTACTAAAATCAAAGTCCTCAGCACTTATGTTAAGAAGAGATCCTGCGATCTTTAATTTGATTTGATTTGTAGTTTTATTAGAAAAAATACTAACTCTTCTTACAGAATTTAAAAAAAGCTCCCTATCAATTGTAAGTACATTAGGATTATCTTTTGGAATTACAGCTTCATAATTAGGAAATTTTCCATCAATAAGTCTACAAGTAATCGAACTTTTTCCAAAAATAAACTTTGCGTTAGAGTCGTTATGTTGAATAGTTATTTCAGAATCATATGTTTGTAAAATTCCTTTAAGAATTTGTAAGGGTTTTTTTGGCATAATAAATTCAGAAATCTCTTTTGAAGTGTAATCAGATGTCTCAAACTTCACTAGTTTATGTGCATCAGTTGCAACAAACTTTAGAGACTCACTATTAAATTGAAAAAATACTCCACTCATTATAGGTCTTAAATCATCATTCCCAGAGGCAAAAATTGTTGAATTTATTGCATCACCAAGTTCAATACCTCTAATTTTTGTCTCATTTGCGTCTAATATTTCAATTTGCTTGGGAAATTCATCTCCATCTAAAAACGCTAAAGAGTACTTACCATTACTTGCGCTAATTTCAATAGTATTATTATCAGTCTTAATAAATGTTAATGGTTGATCTGAGAAAGTCTTTAGAATATCAGTTAAAAGTTTTGCAGAAATTGCTATTTTATCTGTGGATTGAGACTCAATGTCAATTTCCGACGTCATGGTTGATTCCAGATCTGATGAACTTATTTTAAGGTTATTATTATCTACTTCAAATAGAAAATTATCAAGTATAGGAATGGTGTTTGTGGAGTTAATTATACCCCCTAATGTTTGAAGTTCTTTATAAAGAGTAGATGATGAAACAATAAACTTCATAAGTTTTTTTTCAAATATATTTAATTGATGCTATAATTCTTATAATTACTTATAAAAGTTATCTACTGGATACAAACACTAAAAATAAATACTTACTGGGTCTCGATAATTTAAACCAAATAAGGTGCTAGCACTTCCTACAGTTTGAGGATTACTCTTATAAATACTTAACTGTAGGTAACCAAGACTATTAAAAATTGCCATTTTCTTTCCGTCTTCTTCCCTTTCTTCTCTATTTAAGCTAAAATCAATTGCATCAGAATAGTTTTTATAAATTTTTGTAAATTTTATATTTCTAGCATTAATTGTAAACGATCTTGTTTTTGAAATTTCCTTAAATAGTTTTTCTGTAATATTTGTAATAACATTCCCATAGTTATCTATGTATATTACACTGCCAATAATTTGATTCTGTTCTTTATTTACAGTAGGTCTTAAATTTGTTATCTCTTTAATTTTGTTGATTTTTGTACCAACAACATTTAAAGGTCCTGATCTTAAAATATGCCCTATTACTTTCACAAATAAATCATCAGAAGATATTTTATAGTTAAAGCTGCTGTGTAAATTAATTTCAAAAATTTCTTCTGGTATAATATCTTTAAATATCAATGAGAATACACCATTATCAGCTCCAATAAAAAAGGAATCTTCATATTTAATAACTATATGCTTATTTTCTGGTGTAAGTTCGGAATCTACACAAAGCAAATGAATTGTTCCTTTTGGAAACTCTCTGTAAGCTCCCTCAAGAATATATCCAGCTTCTGTTAAATTAAATGGACTAATATTATGGGATATATCTATTATTTCCCCTGACTCAATTTCTGAAACTATTTTTGCTTTCAACGAACTAACAAAATAGTCCTTATTTCCATAATCTGTAGTTAAGGTTATGATAGACATTAATTGAGATAAACTTTATAAATTTTATGTAAATTTGAATTAAATAATCTACTATAACAAATTTTTAAATTAAATCTATTGAGTGAACTTGAATTTGAACTAACTGATGTTGATCTCCAAGATTTTTTCTCAAGAGATAATTTAAATTCCCTAAAATCAAGTTTTCCTAAACTGAAACTAGTTCAAAGAGGGCATACTATAAAAGCTCTTGGAGAAAAGAGTGAATTAAAGTTATTTGATAATAAATTTAGGACTCTTTTAAACTATTACTCAGACTACAACAATATTGACCCTGATGTAATTAATGATATAGTTGTTAATAATATAAAATTGAATGGTAATAAACCCTCATTAATCTTACATGGTGTGTCAGGTAAACCTATACTAGCCAAAACTGCAAATCAGAAAAAACTTCATAAGTCAATTTTGAATAACGATTTAATCTTTGCTATTGGACCTGCAGGAACAGGAAAAACCTACACTGGTGTGGCCATGGCAGTGAAAGCTTTGAAAGAGAAAGAAATAAAAAAAATTATATTAACAAGACCTGCAGTTGAAGCTGGAGAAAATTTAGGGTACTTACCAGGAGATCTAAAGGAAAAGCTAGATCCATATATGCAGCCTCTATATGATGCACTATTGGATATGATACCTCTTAACAAACTTAAAAAATTTCTTGAGGACAGGACAATTGAAATTGCTCCTCTAGCATTCATGAGAGGAAGAACCTTAGATAATGCTTTTGTAATTCTAGATGAAGCTCAGAATACAACCAATGCACAAATGAAAATGTTTTTAACAAGAATGGGTATGAATGCTAAGTTTATGGTCACTGGAGATCCAGGCCAGGTAGATCTTCCAAGAAAAGTAAATTCTGGATTAAAAGATGCAATTAAAATACTCTCAAAAACAAAGCATATTGACATAATTTATCTTGATGATTCAGACGTAATTAGGCATCCGATTGTTAAAAAGGTTATTGATGCATATAATAAAATTGAAAATAAATAGGTTTTGAATACTATTTTTAAAACAGATTTTAAGTTTCCTCGTCAAATATCCAAATATGAGGGTAAAGTAAGAGACGTATACTCTTTAGAGGATGATATCTTAGTAATTGTAGCTTCTGATAGAATCTCCGCCTTTGATATTATTATGCCTAAACCAATACCCTTCAAGGGGCAGATATTAAATCAAATTTCAGTAGATATGCTCAAATCCACTGAGGATATAATTCAAAATTGGCTAATATCATCTCCAGATCCAAATGTTTCTATTGGAAAGAGACTTAAACCTGTAAAAGTAGAAATGGTTATAAGGGGATATTTAAGTGGACACTCCGCAAGATTATATAGTTCTGGCGCTAGAAGTATTTGTGGAGTTAAATTGCCAAATGGATTATCCTTAAACCAAAAGTTTGATAAGCCAATTATTACTCCAAGCACAAAAGCAGAATATGGTCACGATGAAGATATATCAAAATTTGATATTATAAAAAATGGTATTTTGACATTAGATCAATATGAGGAAATAGAGGAGATAACATTTAGATTGTTCACTAGAGGTTCTGAAATAGCAAAAAAAAGAGGATTAATCCTCGTAGACACAAAATATGAATTTGGATATGATTCTTATAATAATCTTTATTTAATTGATGAGATCCATACTCCTGATTCCTCTAGATACTTTTACCAAGATACATATAACGAGAATATGGATAGAGGTGAAGCTCCAAAACAATTATCTAAAGAATTTTTTCGTCAATGGTTAATACAAAATAATTTTCAAGGAAAAGATGGTCAAAAACTTCCTAAAATTAATGATCAGATAGTTAAGGATGTTTCAGAAAGATACATTGAACTTTACAACAAAATTACTGGTAGTAAGTTTGATAATTCACTCTCTACAAATACAGTTAATCAAATTGAAGAAAATGTTATTAAAGCTTTAAAACTCATCAGTTAATATTCCTAAGTAAGTTTCAATACCTGTTATATAATTATCAATTCTAATATTTTCATTGGGACTGTGTTGATTATTATCTTGATTAACTGTAGGTACAGTTACAGCCGGAATACCCAGTGTATTAACAAATGGAGAGATTGGAACAGATCCTCCACTTGTTCTTTTTTTAACAGGGTCAATTCCAAATGTCTTAGTTAATGAATTCACTAGCCAAATACCTATATCTGAATCTAAATCTGTTCTAAAAGCATCATAATCAAAGCTTGAAATAAATGTCACAATTTTATCATATTTCAGTCTTTCTTCTTTTGTAGGTCTTCTGTCCATAATAACATATCCAAGTTTTTTAATATGATTTTTTATAAGTCCATGAAGGTAAACAGGATCAGACTCTAAGACAAGTCTTACGTCTATCTCAGCAATACACTCTGATGGAACAATTGTTCTTACTTCTTCTCTAACCCAACCGGATTCAATACCTCTAACATTTATTGATGGATACTGAATTGATTCTTGATAATTATTGCCTACGTTATCAGGGGTTTTAAATTGCATTTCATTTTTCATTTTTATTTCGTCATCAGGTACTTCTGCTAACACTTTTAAGGTTTCATCATCTAAATTGATTCCATCATAAAATCCTGGTATAGTAACTCTTCCTTTACCATCTTTCATAGAAGAAATAATCTCAGACATTCTAAAAACAGGATTTGGTGCATAGTTACCAAAATGGCCACTGTGTTGAGGAACAATTGGTCCATATGTAATTAATGTAATATCTGAAATACCTCTAGCTCCAAATGTTAATGTTGGAAGATTTGTAGGATGCTTAGGTCCATCAAAAATTAGTAAAGCATCACTTTCTAATTTTTTTGAATATTTTCTGACAGCATCAGCAAGATTAGGAGAACTTAGTTCCTCCTCAAAGTCCATTATAACTTTGATATTGTATTTTAGTTCGATATCATTTCTTCTCATTATTTCAAATGCATTAAGAATCATCATAACTGGGCCTTTTGCATCAGAGGCAGATCTGGCAAAAATTCTTAAATCTTTTTCTTGAATCTCATTATAACTAACATCATTTAAAGAACTCCAATCCACTATTTTATATTCGTTATCAATTTTTTGCTTCAAAACAGCCTTATATGGGTTTTCTTGATTCCATTTTGAATTATCAACCGGCTGTCCATCAAATTGTAAATATATTAGAATAGTATTAGCCTCTTTTGAAACTATTTTTGTAGCTAAAAGAAGAGGCAGCTCAGGTGTTTCAAGTCTTTCAACTTGAAATCCATATTCTTCAAAGTTATCAATCCCCCATTGAATCAGGGGTTCCATCTCACTTTTATAATTAGCATCATTTTTAATTGCTAAGAAATCTCTGAAACTGTCAATACTTTCAATTCCAATTTCAAAAGCTTGATTTTTGAAATTATTTTGTGAAAATAAATTAATGTTTGATGTTATGATTATTATTACTATTATTATTTTTTTCATTTTTTAAATTATTGTATTAAAGTTTATTTCTGAATTTTCTGAAATATTAATTTTTTTGGAGTTTGTATATTTTTTAAACCAAGTTATTTGTCTCTTTGCATAGTTCCTTGTGTTTTGCTTGATTTTATTAATTGTATCCTCATATGAAATTTTATTATCAAAATAATTAATAAATTCTTTATAGCCAACTGTATTAAGTGTATTTAAGTTTTTAAATTTTCTTAATTTAAAAACTTCTTCCTCAAGACCATCATCAATCATTTTCTCAACCCTTTTATTAATTTTCTGATATAATAATTCTCTAGGGCATTCAAGAGAAATTATAAGGGTATTAAAACTTCTCTCTTTATTTTTTCCTTTTCTCATTGATGAGAAACTTTTACCAGTATATTCAATTAATTCCAATGCTCTCATAAGTCTCAAAGAATTATTGATATCAACCTCATTAAAGTATTTTGGATCTAATTTTTGAAGTTTTTTTTGTAAGTATTTAATTCCTTTTTCTTTGTACAAATTTCTAACACTATCTCTAATTTCATCAGGAATTGTAGGAAATTTATCAAGTCCGTATATTATTGAGTTTGCAAAAAGTCCTGAACCTCCAACAAGAACTAAATAATCCTTTTTATAAAATAAATTTTTAATGACATTAATGGCATCTTTTTCATATAAACCAACATTATGTTGGTCGTGAATACTTTTATTATGAATGAAATGATGCTTTACCTCTTTTAACTGAGATCTATTTGGGGGTGATGTTCCAATTGTTAATTCTCTATAAAATTGCCTTGAATCGCATGAAATAATTTCCGTATTAAATTTTTTTGCAACCTTGATACTAAAATCTGTCTTTCCAATACCAGTTGGTCCGGCAACGTATATTAAAGTTTTATTTGTCTTCATCAAGGTGAGAGCCACATTGGTGACAGAAAATAGCATTGTCTTTATGCTTATCATTAAGACATTCAGCACATACCCTTGTGTTGACATCAACCTTTTTTCTTCTTTGTGCCATCTCCGCCGAAATTATTCCAGTTGGAACTGCAATAATACCATAACCTAATATCATCAATACTGAAGCTAGAAATTTACCCATACCAGTTAATGGAACAATATCACCATAGCCAACAGTTGATATTGTACTTATACACCAGTAAATACTTTCTGGGATATTATTAAAACCAGCCTCTGGTCCTTCTACTAAATACATTAGAGTTCCAAACAAAATGCACATTATAAGAACAAATAACAGGAAAATGATAATTTTTGCCCTACTAACTAGAAGTGATCTATATAAAAAGTTTGATTCACCTATATATCTTGAGATATGGAGAACTCTAAATATTCTTAATATTCTCAGAGCTCTAATAGCCATCATTGTCTCTAATTGAGCTCCAACTACAAATAATGATATATATTTAGGAATAGTTGCTAATAAATCAATAATGCCATAAAAACTAAATATATAATCTCTAGGATGATGAATGGATATAATCCTTAAAATATATTCAATCGTAAATAAAATTGTAATAGTCCACTCAGCTATATTAAGTATTTCATAATACTGTTCATTTATCCACCCCACAGTTTCCAGCGCAACTAATACAACACTTATAATAATTACTATAATTAAGGCAACATCAAACAACTTTCCAGCTGGTGTGTCCGCTTCATATATTATATCATGTATTTTCTGACGTGTTTTATTCAATGTTTGAAAATTTATAAATTTCTTTCAAATTTACTAGTTTTTTATATCTCTTCTCAGAAATTAGTCTATATACATAGTTTTTAACTCTTTTAGAGCTATCTACTTTTACAAGCCTAGAATTAATTTTTTTCTCTGAATTAATGTTATTATAAAGCTGAAAATAGCCATATCCTTTCAAAATTGAGTTCTTAAATAGTATAAAACTTTTATCGCTATCTTTTTTCCCACTAAATATTATTACAAAATCTGAGTTTTTATCAATAACACTAGGTTTAGATATTTTTGAGAATATCTTTGGATCAATATTATTATTAATCTTTGGCTTAAGAGAATTAATCTCTTGAAGAGATTTTATTATTGCAATATGAACATTGCCGGTAGGATGGACGTTTAATGTTTTAAAGTTATTCTGAACATATTTTGGAATAAATTTCTTACTAGTAAATAACCTAATTAACTTATTCTTTATATCCTTGCTAAAATCAATGTAAATCAATTCCCTTTTTTCATTATATATGTAAAATACACCAGTATTTTCTTTAAGATTTTCAATAACCTCTTTAAAGATATTATCCATTTTTTCTCCCGGAAATTCAACAATACTTTTTTTAATTATTTCATGATTAATATCTTTTTCTAAAAGAATTTTAAATAATTCAACTGTTGCAATTGCATCTCCACTGGCCCTATGCCGGTCTTTAATTGGAATACCTAGGCTTCTTGATAATCTTCCAAGCTTATATGATTGCTGATCTGGAAGTAATTCTTGAGATAAAATAACTGTACAAATAGATTTCATTGAAAAATCAAATCCCAACCTTTTAAATTCTAATTGTAAAATTCGATAATCAAATTGTGCATTATGTGCTACCAAGACAGTATTTGAAGTAATTTCAATTACTCTCTTTGCTATTTCATGGAATCTAGGAGCAGTCTTAAGCATTTTAGAAGAAATTCCAGTAAGTTTTTCCACATATGGATGTATCTCTTTTTCTGGATTTACAAGGCTTATAAATTGATCTGTTATTGATACACCATCAAATCTATATATAGCTATCTCAATGATTGACTCCTCGTTAAATTTACCGCCAGTAGCTTCTAAGTCAACAATCGTATACATTAATAATCTCTTTTTCCAAAAATTTTGCTACCAAGTCTTATCATATTTGATCCGTTCTTTAGGGCTAATTTATAGTCATCACTCATACCAGTTGATAAAATTTTTAAATTAGAATTTTTTAATTTCATTTTATCATATAGCTCTTTAATCTTATTAAATTCATCAATAATTTTTTCTTTTTCTTGTGTAAAGCTTGCCATACCCATTAATCCAACTAAATTAATGTTATCGTATTCTTTAACTTCTGAATAAAAATTCTCTAAATGATTTATATCTAAGCCAAATTTTGTTTCTTCTGAAGAAATTTTGAGTTGTATAAGACAATCAATTTTTCTATTTGATTTTTTAGCATATTTATCTATTTCTTTAGCTAAAGAAATTCTATCTAATGAATGTATTAGAGAAATAAAGCTAGATATATATTTTACTTTATTTTTTTGAAGATGACCTATCATGTGCCACTCTATATCATCAGGAAGAAGTTTTTGCTTTTCTACTATCTCTTGAACTCTGTTTTCACCAAAGATCTTTTGACCAGAATTATAAGCATCGTTAATTTCCTTAGTAGATCGAGTTTTTGAAACTGCAACTAATTTAGCTTCATCACCTATTTCTTCCTTTATCTTTAAGATATTATCTCTTATACTCATATCTGGCGCATTATCTCCTCAGCTACTTCTAAAGCTAAAAGACCATCCCTAAGTGGTACCTCTGATTCAGAATCACTATCAATAGACCCAAAAAAATCGTTTAATTCTGACTCAATTGAATTAATTTCAACTATTTCAGGTTTTTCAAAAAAAATAACTTTTTCTTCACCAATATTATTTTTAATGATAATTGAACTATCTGAATCGTTAGGTTCTTTTCCTCTAATTTTAACTACTTGAAAATCTTTTTCTAAGAAATTAATTGAAATATATGCATCTTCTTGAAAGATTCTTGTTTTTCTCATTTTTTTTAGAGAAATTCTACTAGATGTAAGATTGGCAATACAGCCATTTTCAAATTCAATTCTTGCGTTTGCAATATCAGGAGTAGTACTAATTATAGATACACCTGATGCATTAATTTTTTTAACTTTTGATTTCACAACCTTTAAAATAATATCTATATCATGGATCATTAAATCCATTATAACAGAGACATCAGTACCTCTCGGATTAAAGTCTGAGAGTCTATGTGACTCAATAAATTTTGGGTTTTTGATAAACTCATTACAAGAAATAAATGCTTGATTATATCTTTCTACAAATCCAACTTGACCAATTATTTTATTTTTTAATGCTAACTCATTTATAACCCTTGCTTCATTGGAGTTTGATGTTAGAGGTTTTTCTACAAATATGTGTTTTCCAGCTTCTATACATTTTTTTGCAATTTCAAAATGGGTAGTAGTCGGAGATACAATAACTGCAGCATCTATATTATTTATCAATAGATCTAAATCACTAAAATATTTGTAACCACATTCTGATGAAAGCTTTTCTGAATTAACTATATCAGTGTCATGAAATCCTATTAAATTGTGATTTGATGCATTAATAATATTGAGATGAATCTTACCTAGATGACCGGCTCCAATTACACCAACTTTTATCATTTGCTAAAAATACAATCTTCTTTTGGAATAATCGAGTATTAATTTAATATTAGCAAAAGTGGAAGATAATTTCAAGCATAAAGGAAGACGCAGGATTCTTGTATCAGAATTAAGAAAAAAAGGCATTAGTAACCATAAAGTGCTTAAAGCTATTGAAAATATTCCAAGACATTTATTTATTGATCCAGGACTTTCAGAACAAGCATATATAGATAAAGCTCTTCCAATCAAAAATGATCAAACCATATCCCAACCATTTACAGTTGCATTTCAGACACAACTTTTGAGCCCATTAACAGGTGAAAAAATTTTAGAAATTGGTACAGGTTCAGGTTATCAAACCGCAATTTTAAACTTTTTAAATGTAGGGTTATATACAATTGAAAGAGACCATTCATTATTCAGATCTACATCTAATTTGTTTAAAAAAATGAAAATTAAACCTAAAAAGTTTGTCTATGGAGATGGTTTTAATGGAATGCCAGATTATTCTCCATTTGATGGTATTATAGTTACAGCAGGTTCACCGATAATTCCAAAAAAGCTTTTAATGCAGTTAAGAATAGGGGGGCGGCTAATAATTCCTGTTGGAAAGGATGTACAGATTATGACAAAAATTATCAGAACTTCGGAGACTGAAATAAAAAAAGAAACTTATGGAAATTTTAGATTTGTTCCTATGTTAAGAAATAAGAACTAATTATTAAAATTCTTTTTAATTCTCTTTAAACTTATTTTATTTTCCCTGTCTTTAATCACATTTCTTTTATCGAATTCTCTTTTACCTTTTGCTACAGATATTTTGAGCTTTGCTATTCCTTTTTTATTAATAAATAGAGACGTTGCGACAACAGTAATTCCTACATCTCTAACGTCTTTTTCGATTTTTCTTAGCTCCTGTTTATTAAGAAGTAACTTTCGCTTTCTCTTTGGATTATAATTTTCTTCACTTGAATTCTCATACTGATCAATATGAAGATTTATTACGAATAGTTCACCGTTAGTATATTCACAATATGAATTATTAAGTGATGCTTTGGAGCTTCTTATTGATTTTATCTCATTTCCAGTCAATACAATCCCACAAGTATAACTATCAAGTAATGAGTAATCATACTTAGCTTTCTTGTTTTTTATAATAACTGAACTATTCATGCTGTAAAATTACAAATTTGAAAATGAATAATTTATATTTATTATATGGTGATAATAAGAACTGCTCAAAGACAAGACCTTAAATTTTTGAGCAAAATTTTTTCTTTAAATGTCCCAAAATATTTTCATGAAAAAGAATTAATTGATTTTAAGAAATATTTTAATTCTAAGAATATTGAAAATTACTTTGCTCTTATATCTAAAGGTAAAATATTAGGAGGTGCGGGTTATGCATATGAAAATAAAGAAACTGCAAATATATGCTGGGTTTTCGTTGATCCTAGTTATCATAATAAAGGTTTAGGGACAAAACTAGTCAATCATTGCATGGACATTTTAAAAACAAATGAAAAGCTGAATTGTATTCAGCTTGAATGTTCAAATATTACATACAATTTTTACGAAAAATTAGGCTTTAATGTTAAATATATAAAGAAAGATTATTGGCCAAATAATGATGACTTATATTTTATGAAGTTACATTTAATCTAATAAGTTTTAATAATAAGAATTGTTTATAACTAGTTGATTTATATAATAGGAAACAAACAAACTAGAGTTGCTATTTTATTAATTTAGCACTTTAACTCTCTGTAATGAATAATCAAAAAAAAATATTTGATTTAATAGAAAAAGAAAAAATTAGACAATTAGGTGGGCTTGAGTTAATTGCATCTGAGAACTTTACAAGTGATGATGTCCTGAGAGCAACAGGTTCTATTTTAACTAATAAGTATGCAGAAGGCTACCCTGGTAAAAGATATTATGGAGGCTGTGAAGTAGTTGATCAAATCGAGCTTGTTGCAATTGATAGGCTAAAAGAGTTATTTAATGTTGAATATGCAAACGTTCAGCCACACTCAGGTTCTCAAGCTAATACTGCTGTATTTGACGCATTCCTTAAACCAGGCGATAAAATTCTTGGTCTTGATCTTTCTCATGGAGGACACTTAACCCATGGTTCTAATGTAAATTTCTCAGGTAAAATATATAAATCAAGTTTTTATGGTGTAACTAAAGATGGGGTATTTGATTACAATGAAATTCTAAGAAAAGCTAAGGAGGTAACTCCTAATTTAATAATTGTTGGAGCCTCAGCATATTCAAGAGATATTGATTTTTCAAAATTTAGAGAAATTGCTAATGAGGTTGGGGCTTTTCTTCATGCGGACATTGCCCACCCATCAGGCTTGATTGCAAAAGGATTTTTAAGTGATCCAGTTCCTCATTGTCATGTTATTACATCAACTACTCATAAAACTCTTAGAGGCCCAAGGGGTGGTATAATAATGATGGGTAAGGATTTTGATAATCCTTTTGGTTTAAAACTCAAAAATGGAAATTTAAAAAAAATGTCATCTCTTTTAGACTCTGCTATTTTTCCTGGAAATCAAGGTGGTCCATTAGAACATGTAATTGCTGCCAAAGCTGTTGCCTTTGGAGAAGCTTTAGATTCTAAATTTGAAAAATATATAGACCAAGTAATTATTAATGCCAATAAATTATCAAATAATTTAATTGATATGGGCTACACTATAGTTTCTGGTGGAACAGATAATCATTTAATTCTAATTGACTTAAGGAGCAAAAATATTACTGGAAAGGAAGCTGAAAGGATTTTAGGTATATCAAATATAACTGTAAACAAGAATATGGTTCCTTTTGATGACCAATCACCTTTTGTTACAAGTGGTATAAGAATTGGTACACCAGCTGTAACAACAAGAGGGTTAAATGAACAAGACATGGATTTTGTTGCAGAAAAAATTAACTCATCCATAGAAAACTCTGACAATGAAAACCTTTTAATCGATATTGGTAAGAAAGTAGAATCTTATATGATCGATAGACCATTATTCAGTAATTAGAAGGTTACTATTTGTTATAAATTTTTACTTCGAATAATTTGTCCCAATTTTTTCCAGTAACAAATAATCTTCCATTAAGCTCAGCTATCCCATTCATAACATCTGTTTCGGGTAAGTTTTGAACTCTATTTCTTATACCAGTAAAATCTACTACACTTTCAACTGCTCCATTTTGGGGATTTATAATGATAATGACATCTCTGTTCTGCTGGTAAGTGTTTGCATAAATTTTTCCATCAATAAATTCTAATTCATTAATATTTCTAATCCTTGATTTATCAGTCATAACATCAATAAAATCAATTTCTTCAAGTGTATCGGGATCTAATCTCCATATTTTACTAGTACCGTCAGATTTATAGATATATTTACCATCATTAGTCAAGCCCCAACCCTCGACGCTTTTGACATAATTAAAGCTTCCGATTTTATTAAAATCAAGATCATATATAAAACCAATTTTATTTCTCCATGTTAATTGAAATATTTTATCATTTAATATTGTCAAACCTTCAGCAAAATACTCATAGTTAAGATTTAAAACTTTTAGTATTTCACCATTATTTAAATCAACTTTTCTTAATGAGGATTTACCATTGAGTCCTGTGCTTTCATACAAGCTATTTCCATAAAACTCTAATCCTTGGGTATATGCATTTTGATCATGATTGTACTCTCTTATAATTTCATAAGTCATTATATCAGGCTTCTTATTGGAGTAAACATCAAAATTTCTTTCTATATAGTGTTCCACTCCATTTGAGTAAATCTTAACTTTTGCTGAGTTGACACCTAATTTTAGGTCTTTTAAAATAGTCTCACTACTAACTTCTTTTTCATTTAAATAATATGCTGCAGAGTCAATAACTTGTCCTGACTTTGATTCTATAACAATCTTTACATTATCTCCATTCGAGATTATTTTATCAGATGAGCTGATCTTTATTTTAAAATCTTTGTCACTAGAACTTTGACAGTTAAATATTAATAATGGAAATAAAAAAACAATAGTATATTTCATGTATTAAATTTATAACTAATATATTTAATAAATAATGAGCAAGGTTATTTTAATCACTGGAACCTCCTCTGGATTTGGAAAAACAATAGCTAAAAAACTTCACTATGAAGGATATACTGTGATTGGGACATCTAGAAATCCTGGAAGTCTTCATTCTGAATATCTAACTATACAACTTGATATAAATGACTATAAAGGATCAAAGTCTCAAGTTGATCAGATAATAAATAAATTTGGCAAGATTGATATTCTAATTAATAATGCAGGAATTAATATAACTGGACCAACTGAGACAATCAAAATGCATGATGTTAAAAGAGTATTTGATACAAATTTTTTTAGTCATCTTAACTTAATTCAAACAGTTCTTCCTCATATGAGATCAAAAAAAATGGGGTTAATAATTAATATCACATCTATAGCAGGATATCTTGGACTTCCATTTTGGAGTGCTTATTGTGCCTCAAAAGCTTCTTTTAGTGTTATAGCAGAAAGCTTGAACATTGAATTGAAAAAGCATAATATCAATGTTGTGAATATTGCTCCAGGTGATTACAAAACAGAGATTTTAAATAATAGGAGAGATTCAGACAATCCTTCCTCTTCACCATATTTTCAAGAATACAATAATATCATTAAGAGTGTCAATGGAAAAATGAATCATGGGAGAGATCCAATTGAAGTTGCAAACTTAGTGTCGAAAATTATTAAAGAAAAGAAGCCAAAAATTAACTACCTTGTCGGAGGTTTTCTCGAAAAGAAAATTACACTGAAGAGTCTATTGCCAGATAAGCTTTTTCAGAAAATAATAATGAAATTATATAGCTAAGAATTATGAAATTTTTTATTGATACAGCAAACCTAGACCAAATAAAAGAAGCTCAGTCTCTCGGAATACTTGATGGTGTAACAACAAATCCTTCACTAATGGCAAAAGAAGGCATTACAGGTCAAAAAAATATTATTGATCATTATCTGAAAATTTGTGATATTGTTGATGGAGATGTGTCAGCAGAAGTAATATCTGTTGATTATAATGGAATTGTAAAAGAAGGTGAAGAGCTTGCCTCACTTCACAGACAAATAGTTATTAAGGTCCCTATGATTGAAGAAGGTGTAAAAGCAATAAGATACTTTAGTGATAAAGGATTCAAAACAAATTGTACTCTTGTTTTTTCATCAGGACAAGCTTTATTAGCTGCAAAAGCAGGAGCTACGTATGTATCTCCTTTCATTGGTAGGCTTGATGATATTTCTACTGATGGCCTAGACTTAATAAGTGATATTAGAGATATCTATGATAATTATGCATATGAAACAGAGATTCTTGCAGCTTCAATTAGACATACAATGCATATAATTGATTGTGCTAAAATTGGTGCTGATGTAATAACTAGCCCTTTATCTGCCATAAAGGGGCTTTTAAAACATCCTTTAACTGATATAGGTTTAGATAAGTTTCTCAGTGATCATAAAAAGGGAAACTAATTTAAGTTAAGTATTTGCTCGATCTCGTTAGTAAAAAGGTTGCTAAACCCATCAATAATTTTAGATTTTTCATCAATTATTATTGTTTTATTTAGGAAGGTTAAAACCCAGCTTTTACTTGATTTCTCAAAATCTTGAAATGAATATTGGTTGGATAAATCAAGATTTAATATGTTTTGGGCTTGAGATACCATATCAGTATAAGGTTGAATACATATGCCAACAAATCTATAATTTGGGTATAGTCTTTTTAGCTCCTCAACTCTTCTAATAGTTCTTCTATAATGATTCATTTGAGTTTGAGACCAGAAGTAAATTAATGTTTTTTGACCTCCTAACTCGTAATTGCTAGAGGTTCTATTTCCCTCAAAATTAATAAAATCGACATCAGGTAATAAATTACCTTTTTGCATTTTATTTATATCTTCATATAGCTTTGTAATTTCATCTAGATATTTTTCAGATGTATTTACATATTTATAATATTCTATAAACTCATTGTGAAATTCATTATTCCTATAGTTTAATATTTCTTCGATTGCTGTTGCTCTTGCAAGGTTATTCTTTAAACTGGGATCATTAATTTGGGAATCAATAATCAATAATTTCTTAACATTGAAATCAGTATTATTTTTTTCATAAAAATAAACCTTACCACTATCAAGTGTTTTTTCATTAAAATAATTCATTAAATAGGTAACATAAGGTTCAAAAAGAGACAAATCCGAATCATTTAAATCAATTTTATCTCTATAATCAAAATATAATTCTCTACTTTTTTTATCCCAATTTGATCCACGAAGTAGAGCATACCTTTCTAGCTTATTGAAGTAATTGTAGGTTATACTGGATCTAGTTATTTTATTAGATAGTTTTTTTTGATCAACACTCTTATTGAATAAATCCCAAACTTCAATTTTTTCATTCATCAGAGAATCAATTTTATTTTTAAATATTTCGCTATTTTCTGTATAATATCTGGATAGATATTCATTTTCATAATCATCCATATTTGAGATATCGACTAAAAAATTATTTTTAGATGATCCTATTCCGCTAAATGTTAATGATTCTCTGAAATCCTCGACATTAACCCTTATCCAAAGGCTATCACCATCTTCAATAACAATATATTGGTTTTCAGGTAAGTGTTCAACCCTGTATATGCCAGGCTTAATATTCCCAATTCTTTTAAAAAACTTATTTTCTGAATCTAACTCGATAGAATCTATTTTAATATTGTTATAGTAAAAATTAACGTAGTTAGAAGAGGGATTTATTATCTCACCTCCAAGAAAAAAATCTTTATTTGAGCTATTTTTATTACATGAAGAAAAGATTAAAATTATACCAACTAATATTAGTTTAAAAATTCTCATCTTATTATTTTTGCGCATATTTATGTTATCAGTTTCTAACTTGTCGTTGCAATTCGGAAAAAGAATCCTTTTTGATGAAGTAAATATAACTTTTTCTCCCGGAAATTGTTATGGTATTATTGGTGCAAATGGTGCCGGTAAGTCCACTTTTTTAAAAATTTTATCAAAAGATTTAGAGCCTAATACAGGATCTGTTTTTTTAGAACCTGGTAAAAGATTATCAGTATTAGAACAGAATCATAATAGATATGATGATAAATCAGTTATTGAAACTGTAATTCTTGGAAATCAAAAATTATTTGATTTAAAAAGTGAAATTGATTCAATTTATGCTAAAGAAGATTTTTCTGATAAAGATGCTGAAAGAGTAGGGGAGCTTCAGGCTTCCTTTGAGGAAATGAATGGCTGGAATGCTGACGCTGACGCCGCTTTTCTTCTTTCGAGTCTTGGAATTTCTGAGGAAATACATAATTTATCCATGAGCGATATTGATCAGAAAGTGAAAGTGAAAGTTCTTCTCGCTCAGTGTCTTTTTGGTAATCCTGATGTGTTAATTATGGATGAGCCAACAAACGATCTAGATTATACAACTGTAGAGTGGCTTGTTAATTTTATTAATGAATTTGAGAATACAGTCATTGTAGTATCTCATGATAGGTTTTTTTTAGATACTGTATGTACACATACATCAGACATCGATTTTAATAAAATTAATCACTACTCAGGTAACTATACCTTTTGGCAACAGTCAAGCGATTTAGCGGCTAGACAAAAGCAACAGCAAAATAAAAAAGCGGAGGAAAAGAAAAAAGAGCTTCAAGAATTTATCTCCAGATTTTCCGCTAATGTTGCTAAGTCTAAACAGGCTACTGCAAGAAAAAAAATGATTGAGAAATTAAATATTGAGGAGATAAAACCTTCTTCAAGAAGATATCCTGCAATTATATTTGAGCAAGAAAGAGATGCTGGTGATCAAATTCTTGAACTAAAATCATTATCATATGAAAATGATGGTGAGACATATTTTAAAAATGTTAGCTTCAATCTAAATAAAGGTGAAAAAGTTTTGATTCTCTCAAAAAATTCAAGGTCTGTTAATTTATTCTATGATTGTATTTCAGGATCTCTTAATCCCACAGAAGGTTCTTTCAATTGGGGTGTAACAACTTCTTTTGGTTATCTTCCAATGGATAATCATTCTTTTTTTGATAAAAATATTTCTTTAGTTGACTGGCTAAGACAATGGGCTAATAATGATGAAGAAAGAGAAGAATTATTCATTAGGAGTTTTCTGGGTAGGATGCTATTTGGTGGAGATGAAGCTTTAAAGTCTTGTAATGTTTTATCTGGTGGTGAAAAAGTTAGATGTATGTTGTCAAAAATAATGATGGGGAAACCTAATGTGTTACTAATTGATGAACCAACAAATCACCTTGATCTTGAGTCAATAACTGCATTTAACAATTCTCTTATAAATTTTAAAGGAACTATTCTTCTTAGCTCGAACGATAGAGCATTTGCCGAATCAGTTTCAAATAGAATCATTGAAATCACACCTAATGGGATAATTGATAGTTACTTGCCATTTAGTGAATATATTAATGATGATAAGGTGCTAGCTGCAAGAGAGAAGCTTTATAATTAGTTACTTATCCCTAATCACAGCTTCAAATTCTGACTTTATTTTTTCTGATAATCTTATCATTATTTTGTCAATAACTTGATCTGTAAGTGTTTTTTTAGAGTCATTGAAAGTAAAACTTATAGCAAAAGATTTTTTACCTTTTCCAATTTTTTTATCCTTATACTCATCAAATAAATTGATTTCTTTCAGAATTTTATTCTCTTCTTTATAAGCTAAATTCTTAATATCTTCAAAGGAAACTTTTTCATCTAGTATCATTGAAATATCTCTTCTTGAAGATGGAAACTTTGAGATTTCCTGATATGTAACTTTTTCTGAAGAAGGTCTTAATAAATCTAAATATAAACTACAGACATTAACCTTTTGATCTATGGAAAAATCATTTGCGTAATTTGATTTAATCTCTCCAATAGATCCGATTATAAGTTTTCCTTTTAAAATATTTAATTTATAAGCGTATAATTCATCATCTGTAACTTCATATTTAATATTCTCTATGTTAATAATTGCAAGTAATTTTTCGATAACTCCTTTTAAATAAAAGAAGTTATTTTCTTGATATTTTAACATCCAATTTTCTTTAAATACACTTCCAACGACTGATATTAAAATTCTTCTCATTTCGTTAAAGTCATTATTAATAACTGAATATACATTGCCTATCTCAAATAATTTTAAATCGTTATTTTGTCTATTGATATTATGATTTACAGTTTCTAATAGATTAGGGATTAATGATTGACGCAGATTTGAAAGTTCAATCCCTTGTGGATTTAATAATTCAACTGAATCCTCGTTAAACTTTTCATTAGTTGATGGTGAGCAAATTGAATTATTAATAATTTCATTAAATCCAATCCCAACTAATTGATTGCTAATAATTGATTCAATTTTAAAGTTTTTATTATAGGAATTATTAGGAATGCTCATTGATATTTTATCATCTATATCAATATTGTCAAATCCAAACACTCTAAGTATCTCTTCAATCACATCAATTTCTCTATAGACATCATGTCTGTAATCAGGGGCAATCAAATTAATACCATCATCACTATGTCCTTTTATCTCAAAATCAAGAGATGTCAAGATTTGTATAACTATCTCTTTATCAATAATCTGTCCTGATATTTTTTCAATTCTGTCATATCTTAAATAGATATCTTTTACTTCTTTTTTTAAATTATCTTCAACAATAATCTCTGAAATATGACATTCTGGATTAATTTCTTTTATTAATAATGCAGCTCTTTTTAAAGCATAAATAACCTTATTTGGATCAACCCCTCTCTCATACCTGTATGAAGCATCAGTAAAAAGCTGATGCCTCTTAGATGATTTTCTTATTGCAACAGAGTTAAAAATTGCTGATTCAAGAAATAAGCTATTTGTGGATTCACTCACACCAGAATTAATACCACCATAAATTCCTGCTAAACAAAGAGGTTCACTATTAGAGCATATCATTAAATCCTCATTATTTAGTTTTATTTCATTTTTATCTAGAGTCTTAAATTTTGTGCCTGATTTTAATGATTTAACTGTTATGTTTTCAATTTTATCAAGATCAAAAGCATGAAGAGGTTGACCAATTTCATGCATTACATAATTTGTAATATCTACAATGCTATTAATTGGTTTAAGACCTATTGACTTAAGTTTATTTTGAATTTCTTGAGATGAAGAATCAACCTTTATATTTTTTATTACTAAACCAGAGTAAAATGGACATTTATCCGAATCTTCAACATTTACATTTATCTCCTTGTCAATATTGACTGGACTAAATGAGTTAATTGATGGTAAACTTAAATTAGATTTTATTGCTTTATGATCTAAAAATGCTTTAAGATCTCTTGCTACACCATAATGAGACATCGCATCACATCTATTTGGAGTTAATCCAATTTCTAAAATTTTATCTGACTGTATATTAAATATTTCACTAACTGGTGTTCCAGGTTTAACATTTTTTTCGAGAACCATTATGCCCTCATGTGAGTCACCCAAACCAATTTCATCTTCAGCACAAACCATACCGTTGCTGATAACACCTCTTATTTTTGATTTTTTGATTTTTATTTCCTCACCCTGATTTGTGTATATTTTTGAACCAACTGTAGCAACTGGTACAATTTGTCCTTTATCTATATTAGGTGCTCCACAAACGATTTCACAAACTTCGTTATCACCAATATCTATTGAAGTAACTTTAAGCCTATCAGCATTAGGATGTTTACCACACTTTAATACTTTACCTGCTACAACTCCTGCCAAACCACCTTTTATAGATTCAAAACTAGATATTTTCTCAACTTCTAATCCCAAATTAGTTAGAATCTCAGATATCTCCTCTGGAGAATGATCAGTCTTTATAAAATCTTTAAGCCAATTAATAGATATTTTCACTAGGTTAGTTTGATAAACAAATATACTTAATCAGCTTATATATCTCCATAAATTTTTTGAATTTGAGGAAGTAGAAATCTCATATCTAATTGGCAAATTCTCTTTATTAATTAATTTAGGATCCTCATTAAGTATTTTTTCTGCACAATTTTTTGCCTCATTTAATATATCAAAATCATAAATTATATCCGCTAATTTAAATTTTAAAGAACCACTTTGTTTAGTACCTAATAAATCTCCTGGTCCTCTAAGTTTAAGATCAACTTCTGCAAGCTTGAACCCATCATTAACTTTAACCATTGTATCAATTCTAATCTTTGAATCTTCTGATAATTTGTCTTTTGTCATTAAAATGCAATAACTCTCATCGTTTCCTCTTCCAACTCTTCCTCTAAGTTGATGAAGCTGAGATAGTCCAAATCTTTCTGCACTCTCAATTACCATTACTGATGCATTTGGAACATTAACTCCAACTTCGATGACAGTTGTTGAAACTAAAATCTGAGTTTCTTTTTTTATGAATCTATTCATTTCATACTCTTTATCTTTTGCGTTCATCTTACCATGGACTATACTTACTTGATAATCAGGTTTAGGAAACTCCCTTACAATGCTATTATATCCATCCATAAGATCTTTATAATCTAATTTTTCAGATTCATTAATTAGAGGATATACTAGATATACTTGTCTCCCTTTTTTTATTTCTTTTTTTAAAAAACTAAAAACGCTGAGTCTGTTCTTGTCATATTTGTGCACTGTCTTAGTCTCTATTCTTCCGGGAGGTAGTTCTTTAATTGTTGAGACATCAAGATCTCCATATATACTCATAGCTAAGGTTCTTGGAATTGGAGTAGCGGTCATAACTAAAATATGAGGAGAGGGATTATTTTTTTTCCAGAGTTTTGCTCTTTGAGCAACTCCAAATCTATGCTGTTCGTCTATAACACTTAATCCAAGATTATTAAATTTCACAATGTCTTCCAATATTGCATGAGTACCTACAAGGATATTAATTTCTCCCGATTTTAACTTTCTGTGAATTCTTGTTCTGTCTCTTAATTTTGTTGAACCAGTTAATAGCTCAATCTCAACCCCTAGATCCTTGATAAGTTCTTTAATTGAATTATAATGCTGGTTAGCAAGAATTTCAGTTGGTGCTAAGATACATGACTGGAAACCATTATCAATAGCTATTAACATTACCATCAAGGAGACTATTGTTTTACCTGATCCAACATCACCTTGTAGTAATCTATTCATCTGTTTTCCATCTCTAAAATCATTTCTAATTTCTTTTATAACTTTTTTTTGATCTTTAGTTAATTCAAAGGGTAATGATTTAGTATAAAAATCATTTAAGTTTTTACCAACTTTTTCAAATTTAAATCCATTAAGCTTTAAAATACGATCGTTCTTAGTTAGCTGGAATCCTATTTGATTAAAAAATAGTTCTTCAAATTTTAATCTTCTAATTGATAGAGATAATAATTCTTGTGATTCAGGTAAATGAATATTTACAAGTGCTTTATATCGATCAATAAGTTTATATTCTTTTAAAATAGAAGTTGATAGATTCTCTTTTATGTGGTTCTGGATAGAATTTAAAAGATTAAAAATGATCTTAACAAAATATTTTTGTGTAACTCCTTCAGTTATTAATTTTTCAGTTGATGAATATATCCCATGAAGTCTTCTAGGTATATTTCTCTCAAAACTTTCTTTTGTCTTTATTTCTGGGTGAGCAATAGAAACTTTATTACCAAACCAGTTTAGTTTTCCATAAACTATATATTCCTTGTCAACTTTTATCGATTCTTCAACCCAACTAAATCCTCTATACCAAATTAAATCGATTTTACCTGTTTCATCATAAAACTCGCAATTAAGCCTATTTCTATATCTAACTTTATTTTTTTTTATTGATTTGATTTTACCAATAATCTGAACCTCTGAATTGTTGAGTGGAAGTTCATTGATCTTAAAAAAACTCATTCTGTCAATGTATCGGAAAGGGTAGAAGTCTATTAAGTCTTTAACAGTCTTAATGTTTAACTCATCATTAAGAAGTTTTGACCTAGATGGACCAACCCCTTTAATAAACTCAACAGATTGGTTTAAAAAATCATTATTCACCTTTCAAAAAGTCTAATGCTAAATTTGTCATTACTTTAACTCCAAGAAGCATTGAACTATCATCAATAAAAAAATCGGGAGTATGATGTGCAGGAGCTTCTCTTTCATCGTTTATATTATAACCACCTAACTCAAATAAAAAACCAGGTATTTCATTTAAGTAATATGCATAATCTTCTGCTAGTGTCTTAGCATTACTAAGAATTACATTTTCGTTACCTGCAGACTTTTTTAGAGATGGAAGCATTCTATCCATAATTTCAGGGTCATTATATGTTATATCTGCACCATCATCGATTTCAACAATTGCTTTCCCTCCATACGATTCAGCAATCCCTTCTGATAGCTCAATAATTCTTTTTTTTATATAATCTCTCATTCCATAATCTAGTGATCTAATTGTACCAACTAAATTAACCTCATTCGGAATAATATTAAATCTATTACCACCTTCAACTTTA
>Ga0160422_10000376_pt1 | contig 26840 bp, 29 predicted proteins | sample Fk160mmetaG_FD_108192 | JGI IMG/M metagenome (GOLD analysis project Ga0160422, IMG submission 108192) | Marine microbial communities from the Central Pacific Ocean - Fk160115 60m metaG | ecosystem: Environmental > Aquatic > Marine > Oceanic > Photic zone | place: The Central Pacific Ocean...
CAACGGTGCACCGCTTGACGCGGTGTGCTGGTCCTTGCAGGAGCATGCTTTCGCGTCATGTGTTGAGGTGGCCGAACGGGCCATGGCCCACACCGGCAAAAGCGAGTTGCTTCTTGGTGGTGGTGTGGCTTGCAATCAACGCATCAGAACGATGTGCGAAGAGATGGCAGCGGATCGAGAAGGACGCTCGTTTGCACCACCAAAGATGTACTGCATCGATAACGGGACAATGATCGGGCTTCTTGGATGGCTTGAATTGAAAAAACGAAACACATCTCTAGAGCAAAGCGCCATCGATCAGTATCTCAGAACGGACCAAACACCAATCGTCTGGTCTTAGACGGTACTGAGGCATACGGTTTTAACGGGTGGGCGTCCGCCTAGAATTGGGGGTCTTACCAATCAACAATCGTCGCGGTGGAAGAAAGGAGGAGTTCAACCCCTTTGCGAAGGATGCCTCACAACAGCACCGCCGACGACGAGACGAGCGCGAGCGCCAACACGGGCGACGACCAACCCCCACGCCTGAACCCAGCGCTCCGCAACAAAGAGACATCAAAGCAGAGCTGGAGCGAAAACAGCGAGAAGCCATTGAAAAACTGGAACAAAAAGGGGATGTGAGCGCACCTGTCGTGGCACCAGCCCCTGTCCCAATTGAACCCGTCAAGAAAAGCAAGGATGAGCCAGTCGTGCGTTCGGACGAAGACCGCCTTGCTGAACTCCGTCGTAAATCTGAAGAGACCAAGAAAAGCGCCCAGCGAATCGAAGCAGCACCAGAAATTACGGCAGACGCAACAACCACCCTTGAACCCACCACCGAATTGGCAAACAACCCCACAACCCTGGTCGATGACGCCGAGCCACTCAATACCAGTATGGCGAACAAGGCGGGGAAGAACGTCTTTGCACGAATCGAAACGAAAATATCGCCAAAGCAGGATCGCAGGCGGGGCCGCAGGCGAATGGACAAAAAAGGCGGCGGACGTCAGAAACAGGAAAAAAAATTGAATCGTCAAAAGTATTTGGAATACAAGTATGCTGCTAAGGACATTCTCGATAATCCCAACGTACCCGAGGAGCACCGCTCCAATGTGCTCGGGCAAATTTGGGCGAAAGGTGAGCGACAGGGTATAGACGAGTGCCTTGAATTCATTGAAGCCAAAGAAGCTGAACTAATCCTGCCAACCGAGGTCTCCCAGGCCTTGAGGGATCTGGTCAAAGGAATGACCACAAAGAGGTGAAGCCACCATGACAAAGACTCCCATTGCAAAAGACCACGTTGCTAGAGTTCATTACACCGGGACACTCCCAGACACTGGCGAAGTCTTTGACACGAGTGAGGGGCGAGATCCGCTCGCTTACCTTGTGGGTCATGGAAAAATGATTTCTGGTTTTGAAGAAGAGATGATGGGGGCCGTGGTAGGCGAAAGGCGTGAATTCACGCTTGAACCGGAGAAGGCATACGGAATGCCCACCGATGAATTGGTTCATGAGTTTCCGAAAGAAGATTTCTCGCAATTGTTTGACAGCGGCGTTGAGATCAACGTCGGTATGCAACTTGTGGCTCAGACGTTCCAAGGTCCAGCCCCGTTTATTGTCGCCGAGGTCAAAGAAGAAACCATTGTCGCAGATTTCAATCACGTGTTGGCCGGTAAATCTCTCAAATTTTCAGTAGAGGTGGTAGAAGTTCGGCAGGCCGATCCAGAGGAATTGAGCCACGGGCACGTGCATGGCGCCGGCGGTGTAAATCACTGAAAGAAGGCGAGTCTTGATGAAGTGCCTTGATGTGTAGCCATTATGGGCAACGAGCGCAAGCCGAACTGGCGAACGTTGAGCGGGCTCCCAATACCTGCCAGCTCATCGGCGGAGGACGTACCAGAAACCCTGCCACCAGCCGGCCAACCTCCTTACACGCGAGGCATTCATTCTACCATGTACCGTTCAAGATTGTGGACCATGCGCCAGTATGCGGGATTCTCAAGTGCAGAAGCCACCAACAAACGGTTCAAACTTTTGCTGGAGCGCGGGCAAATGGGGCTTTCAGTGGCGTTTGACTTGCCTACACAGCTCGGCCTTGATGCCGACGATGAACTTTCGTTTGGGGAGGTGGGCAAGGTTGGCGTATCGATATCGTCGGTTGAGGACATGAAATTGCTTTTTGATGGCATACCGCTTGATACCGTCAGCACATCAATGACCATCAACGCCCCCGCCATGGTCTTGTTAGCCATGTACATCGTAGCAGCAGAAGAACAAGGAGCTTCAATGGCGGACCTCAGAGGGACTATTCAGAACGATATCCTGAAGGAATACATTGCTAGAGGCACCTATGTCTTTCCTCCTGACGAAAGCATGCGTTTGATCACCGATATCTTCGAATTTTGCTCAAACAACATCCCGATGTGGAACACCATCTCCATTTCAGGATACCACATCCGTGAAGCCGGATCGACAGCGGTCCAAGAACTGGCCTTCACGTTGGCCAACGCTCTGGCTTACGTTGATGCCGCAATCACCAAAGGCATGGACATCGATGTTTTTGCCCCGCGGCTTTCCTTCTTCTTCAATTGCCACAACGATTTCTTTGAGGAAATTGCCAAATTCCGGGCTGCGAGAACGTTGTGGCATGACCTGATTGAACAACGGTACCAACCCAAGAACCCAAAATCAAAGATGCTCAGGTTCCACACACAGGTGGCCGGCGTCAGTCTCACAGCGCAACAACCACTGAACAACGTGGCGAGGGTGACAATCCAGGCCTTGGCTGCTGTCATCGGCGGCACGCAAAGCCTTCACACAAATTCCTACGATGAGGCGCTTGGTTTGCCGACCGAATCCTCAGCAACGGTGGCCTTGAGAACGCAACAAATCATCGCAGAGGAATCAGGTGTTGCTGATACAGTTGACCCCATCGCAGGTTCATGGCACGTGGAACGTTTGACGAAAGAAATCTATGAACGAGCTCACAACATTATCCAACAAATAGAGCAAAAAGGCGGTGCTATGGCTGCTATTGAGGAAGGTTGGCAACAGCAAGAAATACACCTTGCAGCCTATCAACACCTCAACGAAATTGAGAACGGTGCGAGGAGAATTGTTGGTGTTAACCACGGTACGATGGACGAAATAGAGGGCATCCCGGTCATGAAAACCGATGCTTCGCTTGGCGAGCGACAAACCGAACGGCTCGCTGAGCTTCGTGCACAGCGCGACGACCAGGCCGTAGCAGAGGCACTTGAGGCGGTAGCGTTGAGTGCCGAAAACGGTTCCAATCTTTTCCCCTACGTCATTGAGGCCGTCCGAGCTCGGGCAACATTGGGCGAAATCATCAATGTTCTGAAAGCACGATTTGGCACGTACATGGCTCCAAGTGGATTTTGAGGTGTCGTTATGAAATTCGGACCAATACACATTGACCATATCGGCATTGCCGCCCACGACCTCGATGATCACACGTCGTTTTGGAACCTGATAGGACTGCATCAGGGGGACCATGATGAAACCGTAGAGGAGCAAGGGGTGACCACCCGGTTTTTTTCCACCAGTTCACCTAAACTGAAAACAGAACCATCCAAAATTGAACTGCTGGAGCCCACAGCCCAAGACACACCGATAGGGAAATTCCTTTCCAAGCGCGGACCGGGTGTGCAACAGGTTTGCTTTTCTGTGGGTGATTTGACGGGCCTTCTCAATCATCTCTCAGAAAACGGTATACGGCTCATCGATGAAGAACCCAGAAAAGGGGCCGGCGGCAAAATGATCGCGTTTGTCCACCCTGCCTCAACCGGTGGAGTGCTGGTTGAACTGAGTCAAATTCAAGATGCCCAGTGATGCGAATACCTATAATCGGTCTCGAACGTCTTCCCAACGATGAGGACCTGTATCGACCAATTGCTAGCGCTTCCGCACATCGACGCACCAAGTCTCAAAGGTGAGGTGAACTACCTCGCTGGGAGGTTGGAGCAACTTCGAATGCAACGGACCATATCAAACGAAGCCTACCTGGATGCAGGAGCGATTCAAGGGGCCATTGAATTGGTGGCCAACATGATTGACATGGGCGTTCCCCAAAGAGAAATTCAAGAACACCTCAGATCCACCCTGCAAAGGGCGAACAGAATCGAAACGAAACACCCTGGCCTGAATTGGGCCGTTGAATCCGGCCGTGCGAGTTGAGGCCTCCATGGCCCCGCCATTGCTATCGGTCCACAACGCCTCAAAACGATTCGGCGATGTCGTTGCGCTCAATTCCATTGATTTGGATATCCATGAAGGAGAAATTGTTGGTCTGGTTGGTTCAAACGGGGCCGGCAAAACAACGCTTCTCCGACTTCTGTCCGGTGTGTACAGACCAACCACTGGTGAAGTTGTTCTTTCAAATGGAGAGAGCGTTGACAGAGCGAGAGAACAATTGGGTGTGGTGCCTGAAAACACGGGTCTCTACGCTCGCCTCACGGCGTGGGAAAACATTCGTTATCATGCCCGAATGCACGGTGTAGACGACCAAGTAGCGTGGCTTCGAACCTCGTATTTTGCTAACCACCTTGGCATGACCGAGGCCTTAGGAAGGCACACAAAGGGATTCTCAAGAGGCATGCGGCAGAAAACTGCGTTGCTTCGGGCGCTGGTTCATGCACCGAATGTGCTGCTGCTTGACGAGCCAACGGCCGGCCTTGATGTCACCAGTGCGAGGACCGTGCGTGAACTTGTTCGACAACTGGGCGAAGAGGGCGGTACCGTGATTTACTCAACGCATCAATTGGCTGAAGCGCAGCGAGTTTGCAATCGAATAGTTATCATCCACAACGGGGAGGTCAGGGCTGACGGAACGCCAGAATCGCTTCTCGAGCAAACAGGAACAACCCATCTTGAAGAGGCGTATGTTTCCCTCACCAGAGACGTAGCCAGGGCTCGCGATGAAGACAGCAAGCCGCTTTCGAGGTGGTCGTCGTGGTGGCGTGGATTGTTCACGCCGAAAACACCAGGGGGTGGTGATGATGAAGAGTAGTTTGGCCAGGATTCGGACCATAGCCAAGAAGGAACTGGTCGAATTTGTAAGAGACTGGCGCACGATCATGGCCATCCTCGTGATTCCGCTGCTCATGTTTCCGCTGTTGTTTATCCTCTTTCCCTTGTTGCTTGCATCAGAAGCGGCAGAACTGGACGCTATTGAGGTTGAAGTCATCGTGCAGGGAAGCGGGGTGCCCCAAGATTTGGGGATCATGTTGGAAAATGCCAGCTTGAACATCACTTACGAGCCCCTTGCGACGATGGAAACGCTTGCTGAACCGGGCGAGGACGAAACGCGAATTCGCAACGGTTCTGTTGACGCCGTGTTACGCTTGCGGATGAACGATACCGTGCTGGAATATGCCGTGCTGTACCTCTCCACATCTGAACAAAGCAACGAAGCGAGAAGCCGCCTTTTTGACACGTTGGCAACGTGGGAACAAAACGAGACGACGCGGCGCATTGACGCTGCTGGCTTGGACGCAGAACAAACCCTGAACCCTTTGCGATGGAACGGCGAAGTTGCCGACAGTGATGTTGCCACTCAAGGAGAGCAGGCCGGTATGGCATTGTCGTTGTTCATCCCACTGGTCCTGGCGGTTTGGACATTTTCCTCAGCCATTCAACCGTCCATTGACATGACGGCGGGAGAGCGAGAGCGAGGGACTCTAGAAGCGCTCCTCGGCCTACCATGTTCAAGATTGGAGTTGTTGATGGGCAAATGGTTGGCTGTCGCTACAATCACTGGAGCAGGCGTCCTGCTCCAAGTCGCCGGTCTGTTGTTCGCCATCGGCTATTTGGCCAGCTCGGACGTCATTTCAGCACCAAGTGTTTCGATGACCGCCGTGCTGTTCCTTGTCCTTGCCATCCTGCTCTTCGCCATCATGGTTGTCGCCTTTGAATTGGCGCTGGCGATGAGGTCTCACAGCGTGAAAGAAGCCGGTTCCATACTCGGCCCTGCGGTATTGATCATCCTCTTTCCTGCGCTGTTCACGCAAGTCATCAACCTTGATGGGGTAGAAATCTACTGGTTCGCCATACCCGTGGTGAATGTACTCTTGGCTCTGCGAGAATTATTGATGAACCGAATTGTGTACTCTCATGTGATTGTTTGGGTTGTTTCGTCCACCGTCTACGCCCTAGGAGCCGCTTATTACGCCGCTCGTCAATTCAAACGGGAAGACATAGTCACAAGTCTGTCTTAGGCACCAAAAGCCAAGAGCGACTCTCGAACGATGGAGACGATTAGGTCAATTTCTTTTGATGTGATGTTGAAGTGAGGTGTGAAGCGAAGAGCGTTTTCACCGCCATGAATGACGCCCAAGCCGCGACGCCTGCACCACGGTTCAACCGCTTCGTGACCCACGACTGGAAACTTCTCTGGGTCGAGTTCTGCGCTGCACAGCAAGCCCGTGCCCTGAACTTTGGTAATGACGTGGGGGAATTCTTTCTGCAGCAAAGAGAATTTTTCGACGAACTCAACGCCACGCTCTCGAATGTTTTTTCGGAGTTCGGGCGTAATTCCGTCCAACACAGCCACGGCTGTTTCCAGTGCACGGGGGTTGGTCGTCATCGTGTTGCCATAGATACCGGTAACGTAGAGGTTCGAAGCACGTTCATTCATACCCAGAACCGAAAGAGGGAACTGGCCCGCATTCATCGCCTTTGACCATGTTTCCAAGTCGGGTGCCTCGCAGTCCTCAAATCCTTGGTAGTCAACGACAGAAAGCGTGCCTTGACCACGGATGCCCGCTTGAATGGAGTCCACCAGCAGCATGCTGTCATGCTCGAGTGTTAAACGACGAGCGGCGTCGTAAAATTCCCGAGAGACGCACTGGCCAGGGTTGCCCTCACCCTGCACAGGTTCAATCGCAAACAGTTCAATGAACACGTTGTTGGCTGCTGCCTCCTTGAACGCCTTTTCCAGGGAAGGAACGTCATTGGCCGGAACGAGTATGAGGTTGTCCCTGTTTTGGAAACTAGCGAGATGCTTGTCGTACTTTCCTTTGCAGGAGTGCGACATCTGGGCCGGTCGGTCTGTTCGACCGTGGAACCCTTGTTCAACCGCCATCATCTTGATGGTCTTGCCTTCGTGTTTGCCGCCTTTTTGGGTCATGATTTTGGCGTTCACGTCAGCAATCCGCAGGCTAACAGTGACCGATTCCGACCCACTGTTCATGCAAATGAACTTCTCAAACGGGCACCAACCGCGAGTGTGTCCGAGCTCCTTGCGAAGCCGTTCATCGAGGCGTTTTTGCGAAAAGGAGGCTGTCATGACGTTGGCCATAACCCAATTGTCGGACATTGACTGAATCACATGCTCTGGACCGTGGCCAGATCCAAGCATACCGTACCCACCGTTGTCATGAATGACGGCCCCGTGGGAGGTTACAATCCACGGGCCACGGGCGGCGAGGGCGACGTAAGGATTGACCGTAGCTGGATTGTAGAAATTCACGAAACCGTCTTGAAGTTCGGTGATGAGCGTGGTTTCGTCAGCATCGAGGTAAAGTTCGGGAAACTCGTTGGCCATGGACTGGAACCTCGCATAGGCCTCAGTGATGGCCGATGAAAGACTGTCATCAGCATCCAAGAACGAGAGGATTTCAGCGTCCTTCAATCCGGGTGTGTCAATGGCCCCCACGTGCGACCGCATCTCACGAAGAAGCATCAGAGGTTCTTGGCTCGCACTGGTCTGCATGTTCTGAAATCCTTGGAGGTATCCTTTGAACATTGGCACGTTTCGGGAACAAACCCACATGATTTGCGCCCACATATTATCCCAGTATGGATATACGAATACTTATACGGCAACGACAAGAGGCTTGTGCATGCCAAAAGTCTCTTTGGACATACCCAAGGAACTGTTTGATGACATCAAGCTTCATGTTGGGGACGACAAAAAGTTCGTGAGTCTTGCCGATGCCATACGAACCGCCTGCAGGAAAATGCTCGACCAATTGGACTCCATAGACCTGCGCCACGGCAGGAGGGAAAGCTCATGACAACACGAGAAGAAGCGCACGACGCCGTTCGCACCTTGCTTGGCTACATCGAAGGCATTGACGCTGTCGACCGTGAAGGGCTTGTTGATACGCCGAAGCGTGTCATTGATTCATGGGGCGAGATCTTCGCCGGCTACGGTATGAACGCAACGCAACTGTTGGATTCGACATTCAACGCAGAAGGATACGACGGTATCGTGTTGCTAAGAAACATTGAATTTACCTCGATGTGTGAACATCATCTCCAACCGTTTCGAGGACGAGCCCACATTGGCTACATCCCGATCAAAAGAATTGTTGGCATCAGCAAACTTGCACGATTGCTTGAGCTCCACGCCCGCCGTTTGCAAAATCAAGAGCGCATCACAAAAGGGATTGCGGACGATTTAGAAAAGGAACTTGAACCGCTCGGCGCAGCGGTCATCATTGAAGCATCTCATGGCTGCATGCAGTGCAGGGGAGTTGCCAAACAGCACGCCATTATGACAACATCAGCGATGCGCGGTGTCTTTTTTGACAAACCCGAAGCAAGAGCTGAACTCATGCAACTCATTCAACAACCCAATCTCTGAGGTAAAATCATGAGCGAAGCAGCCAGCGAAATGCGCACCACTGCAGGGAGCGACAACGCTGTTGACTTTGAAAAAATCTACAACATTGTTGAGATTTTTCATTCCGTTCAAGGGGAAGGATACAGAAGCGGCATACCCCACGTCTTCATCCGGTTTGGCGGTTGCAACCTCCGATGTGAGTGGTGCGACACGGACTTCGATACATACGACAAAATGTCCGTGCGGGCCATTCTCGATGACGTCCAAACATACCCTTGCAAAAACATCGTGTTCACCGGAGGTGAACCCATGTTAAACGACCTTTGGCCGATAGCAAAAATTCTGCGCCAGAGGGGGTATCACCTGTCCATTGAATCAAACGGGACCGTCCCGATACCAGAAGGGCTCATCGATTGGATTTGCATTTCACCAAAAGATCAGATGTACAGCAAGGTGGCCATAAAACAGCGAACGGGGGACGAGTTGAAGTGTGTGTATGTTGGGCAACCGCTCGAGATGTATCAGGACCTCAAGCAAGGATTCACGCACCTGTTTCTGCAACCGTGCTACGATGAACAGCAGAGCGTTGAGGCCAACGGCCGCTCGTTCGCCATGACCGAAGAGGTGGTAAAAGCAAACCCAGATTGGCGCCTGTCGTTGCAAACGCACAAATGGATGGGAATTTTGTAGAGCGGTGGTGTCATGAAACATGCAGTGATGGCCCTCAGTGGAGGCATGGATTCCTCCTCGCTTTTGCTTCACCTCTTGGCAAAAGGTTACACGGTCACAGCGATCTCATTCAATTACGGTCAGAAGCATCTCGTCGAACTGGAACGCGCAGCATCGTTGATTGATTATCTTAAATCAAGAAGCATTGCAGTTGCCCATCACATGGCGGATTTAACATCGGCCACCGCTCTGTTTGAGAGCGATCTTCTTAGCACTGGAGATGATGTCCCAAAGGGTCATTACGAGGAGGAGAACATGAAAGCCACGGTGGTTCCCAATCGAAACGCCTTGTTTTCCTCCATACTCTACGGAACGGCCTTGTCGTTGTCGCAAAAACACAGTGTGGATGTTGAAATTGCTCTAGGTGTTCACAGCGGCGACCATGCCATCTACCCCGATTGTCGGCCAGAATTTTACCGAGCCCTTGAACACGCTTTTGCCCTTGGAAACTGGGAAAGCGAGCGAATTTCGTTCGCTTTGCCTTATCTTGAGTTGGACAAGGCGGGGATTCTTCGCGATGCAGAAAGGTCAGCAGAGGCACTGAAGGTGGATTTTGATGAAATTTTTTCACGCACCATCACGTCGTATCAACCAGACGTTGAGGGACGATCGGACGGTCGGACCGGTTCCGACATTGAACGCATCCTCGCTTTCAACGCCATTGGGCGTCGCGATCCCATTGCCTACATCGAGCCATGGGAAGAAGTGCTTGAGAACGCTCTCCAGACAGAAAGGGATTACCTCGACAAGAAGTACAGGGAGCAACTTACGGACCTCCAATACCATGTGACAAGAGAATCGGGCACAGAGCGTGCCTTTACTGGCAAATATTGGAATGAAAAACGTCCGGGGAAATACCGTTGTGTGTGTTGTTCCGTTCTGTTGTTTACGTCCACGATGAAGTTTGATTCTGGGTGCGGCTGGCCGTCTTTCCATACCGAACACAAAGAAGCCAACATTGAACGAGTGGACGATTATTCCCACGGAATGCACCGAGTTGAAGTTCGTTGTAGCGTATGCGATGCTCATCTCGGCCACGTGTTCAACGACGGTCCTGCTGCCTACGGTGGGGAACGTTATTGCATCAATTCAGCATCGCTTATTTTTGAAACCCAGGAGGAAGAAACATGACGACAACCATACGAAGGTACGTAGAAACAGACACAGGTCACAGGGTACCGAATCACAAATCCAAGTGCCGGCATTTGCACGGTCATCGGTACCGCTTTGAGGCAGAGATTGAGGGTGATGTTGTAACCGTTTCAGGTGTATCAGACGAGGGCATGGTGATGGACTTCTCCGATATCAGCAAGGTGTTGATGGAACATGTCCACGACGTTATCGACCATGCCTTCGTGGTCTATGAGGGGGATGAAGAGGCTCGAAAAGCATGTGAATTGATGGGCGATGAACACCGAACCGTCGTCGTGCCGTTCATTCCAACAGCGGAAAACTTGGCCAAATGGGCTTTTGATGCAGTAGCCCCCCACATCTCTTCAACCTACGGAAACAGACTGCGTCTCGTTGCAATGCACTGCCGTGAAACACCAAAATCTGTAGCAACATGGCGCCCAAAATCAGCGTAACTTCCTGCGATGTTCCTTTTGCCATCTCGGATCGTTTCTCGCATATTCCAACGCACTTGTCGCCTCCACAAAGGCACCGATGATTCTCGTGGCTTCCTCATCGCTTGGAGTTCCCTTGAGCAGTGTTCTTTTGATGGTCTGTTCGACAGACAAGCGGTGCTCAGGAGATTTACCTGTTTGACTGCTCAATTGTTCAATGGCTTTGATGAGCGATTCGCGTACCGACGGTTGCAACGTTGAGAGTAGCGGAACGATGTCGGGCAATCCAGGCTCATCACCTTGGTGGTTAATGACCCTTGAGCGCTGTATTTCGTAGAGAATAGCTGTGACGGCGTGGCTCAAGTTGGCGATCGGGTACCCCTCCCATGTAGGCAAGGTCACGTAGTAATCGCATTTTGCTAAATCATCCACCGACAGTCCTTTGCCTTCTTCACCGAAGACCAGGGCAACGGTTCCTCCGGAGTTTGAGATTCGTTCAACCATGTCCCAAGGGTACAAAAAATGTCGATTCAGTGTTTTTCTGCCCAGTTCACGCTTTCCAGACGTCCCGATGACGGCAGAGCAATCTTTCGTTGCCTGTTCAATGTCGCTGAATTCTCGGGCGTTTTCCAACACGCGACTGGCGTGTTTTGCTCTCGCTCTGGTTTCGTCGTCGCTGGTGGTGCACTTTGGTGCCACGAGCCGTAAATCGTCAAATCCGTAATTCAACATTGAACGGCAAATCGCCCCGAGATTTCCGGGATGGGACACACCAACCAGCACAACGGCGAGGTCGAACGTTCCGGATGGCAGTGGTATGTCAAGTCGCTCGCCCATGCGCTCACATCACTGTTGTTCCACAAACGAAGCAATCCATCGAGGATCGCACGACTGGTACAAGAAAAACAGGTAACCACCTTCTTCACGATTCGGCATGACCAATGAACGCTTCCTCAAGTTGTGTTGTTGCCGCAGGTAAGCCACGAGTTCGTTCAACTCGTGTTCCGTGTCGCCGTGCACGCATACCGGTTGACGGTCCCAGTCAACCCAGATCGCCACGTGAACACCATCAATCGGTGCGACGCTGTCGGTAGCGAGTGACGTAGCCTGCAATCCAATTTCGCAATTTTTTGGATTCGACATCGGTGAGCTCGGAGACCATGTGCTTGTTGTGGTCAAAATCATCGGTAAATTTCTCACCGTGCTCTTCGCAAAGCCTGATCGCGCGTATTTTGATAAAACTTGGACGAATGTTTCCCATGTGCATCACTCCTTCATTAGTTTGACTTCAACCGGAAAATCTGGTTCATCGTGGCGAATGCACAGAAGACGAACCTTTCGGGGTGGGTTTTCTATGCCACGCTTCCAGATGTGTTCGTTAACTTCTGGGTCGATGTAAAGTTCCTCATCTTCCCTGACCTTCAGGTGGCGAATCACCTGCTCACGGATGATTTGCATGGCGCGTGGTGCGCGCTTGTATCGTGTAATGTTCCATGCGTGGCGCAGTGGTACAACCAGTTCTGATTCATTTGGGCGGGCCATTCAAATCACCTCATCGTTGCAACTTGCTGCGTCGCCATTGGTGTCTTTTTGGGTGAGACACCGTGTTTCGGTCGGTCTTTAGCATGACCCACACGGGGACACGCCGGTTCTGTTTACCCGCCTTTAGAAGACGGATTTTTTTTGCTGCTGGTTTATTTTTTGACATTTCGAGCACCTTCTCAGATTCTCCTAACGGACGCATTGCTGCGGCTCTTGGACTGTGTGGCTAGCATCTTTTTCAAAGACGCATCGGTGAGTGGCGAGGTCAACTCACCTTGGGCGTACATGGAGGCGAGGTTGGCTTTGATCGTTTGCGCTCGCTCGGGTTCGACAAGGGCAATTCGGGCAAGCCGTGCTCGAGCATCGGGAGCAAGATGACGCCGAAGGACAGCATCGATGTTGGCGGATTGTACGGCTTGTTCTTGGGCCTGCTCTTCGGCCTTGAGTTGTCGCGCCGCTTGTTGGTGCAATTGTTCTTGGAGTTCTTTCATGCGCTGAGCACGTAGGGCATCGAGTTCATTGTCTCGACCGGCCACCATCGCACTCACCCTTCCACTTCCAAATCAATACTTGCTGAGTCCCGGGTATTGTTCCTCAGCAACACCCCTTACGGAATGAGCAACGTTGTCGACGAGTTTCTGCCCGGCGGGCGTGATGCGTCGACCGGCGTAAAGCTGAACTTTGCCTTCGTCGGTTTCGACCTCACGGGTGGGGACTTTTTCCACCAAGCCTGCTTCCTCGAGTTGTTGAAGTGCCGTACGAATGATGTGCCGAGAAGCGACACCGGGCGTGTTGGGCATGACACCGTTGTCTTTCTTTCCGCCAAAAGCCTGTGCCAAGTGGGTTACGCCAACCGGCCCGTTGCGTGCGACTTTCCGCAAAATGGCAGCGGTGCGCAAGTACCACCAGTCCGTTTGCGTTGGGGGGCGCTCGCGGTCAACAGCCGTCTTGACATATTGACCCCAATCAGGCATGGAGACGGCCTCTTGGTCAGCCATTGCCGCCGCCAAGGCTGGATTGAAAATGTCTGCGGGGATGTCGTAAACGGTCGTCATCGTGATGCACCAAGCACCTTTGCGACCGTCCGCCCCTATATGAAAACAACGGGTCAAGCACCCGTTCAGCTTCTGGGAACATGGTGTTTCGGGGCTCCAACATACAAGCCTTCTAAAGCACCCGTTTCTTAGTCAGCCCAATGAAGAAGGCGTTGGCCCAAAATCCAAACCTTCTGCGGACGCTGATAGGCCTGTCCATGACGCTGATCTTCATGCTCTCTTACGCCGTGTACGGTGCAACCGTTTCGCCTTCTGTCTACATTTACAAAACCCAGCCATCGGTGGACATTTACAACGCCTCAGAGGCCGATCAGGACGTGTTGCGAACGTACGATGCCGATGACAACACCACCACATGGGCCTGGCAAGTCATCGCTGATGACGACAACCTCACTTGGGTCAATGTCACCGCAACAGAATTGTCCTCAGGAGCCGTACTAAGGGTCATCAACGAAGCCATGCTCTACAGTCACGAGTTGTTGGGAACGACCTATAACCTCCAAAACCCGCTCGAGGAAGAATTTTCCTGTGCGGACCTGTGCACGCACGCCAAAGTCCATGAGCGGACCACCGAGGAAGGTGGTACCATTGAATTTCACGCCTTGACGTCTGTAGACCCTGCCCGGCGTTCCAACGGTTCCGTCTTTGCCGCCGACTTGGCAGAGGCAGAGGCAAAAGCGAGGAAGGCCATCGAGTATGAACACTCACCATCCATTGTCCGTATCGAAATAGTGGAACAAGGCAACAGAACAACAGAGCCCAGCATCTCCGCAGAGACCATTAACGAAGCCTACGCCAGTGTTGCCGTGTTTTCGGTTGATGCAGGAACGGAATTCTTGTGGGCGCTCGCCGCTGTCATTGGGTGCTTTTCCATGGTCCTCATACCCTCGTTCACCGTGTACTTTGCGGCAAGAGCCAAAGAGAAACGCCGTGAAGCGAAGTTGGAACAATCAAAGGCAGAAGTTGAAGAATATCTGGCCGAATCCGACGAGCAAACATCTGCCGACACTGCCACTAAATAGATAGACGATGGTAGCCCTCTGTGAGGGAAATGCGCGGTCTTGCGATTTTCATAGCGTTGCTCATGTCAATTTACAGCGTTAGCCTCGCAGCCCAAGATGTCCTGTCGGAGACCGTGGTCCATGAAAGCCCGACCAACCAAACCGGAGTCGACCTTCGCGTGGTTTCGGTTTCCATGGAGTACACCAACACCGCTGACCGATCCAAATACCAGATGTTTTCATCAAATGTTCCGCCGTTTCAATTTAACCGTCCACAGGAACTGTATGTGATTGACGGCATGCTCAACACCTCAACAACCTTGACGGTGACGGTGGAGAATCTCGGAACCAATCCATCGGGTGTTGTTGACGTGAACGTTCTCCTGCTCCACAACGAGTACGCCTACTTTGAATTCGTCAACACCACTGTCCAGATGGCGGCCATCAGTGGTGGCGCAACCGATACGGCCTCGGTAGACATCATACCATCCTATGCTGGCAATCACACGATGGTGGCAAGAGCCACCGCCAGTGTTGCTGACGACAACCCGAACAACGATGCACGAACGCAATCGTTCACCGTAGGTTACCGCTACTCGAACTGTGACGGCACGGCGTCGTACTACCTCGGCAACGGATGGCAATTCTCGACCGACACGTCAATCACGCCGAGCCAGAGCTGTCACGCAGGAAACGGTATGCTCTCGTCCTACAACAACAACATCGTGGCCACAATGACCACGCCTGTCATGGACATGTCCGATGCCATTCTGAACCCGTTGAGAACCAATGGCCTTTCGATGTTTTACACAGGAGGGGCCGAGGCGAACGACCAACTGACAATATCGGGGAGGAACACGGCAGGACAGTGGGTCCAGTACCACGCCATCACGGGCGTTATTGACAACGATTTCAATGACGGTGCGTCTTGGCAGACCTTCAGTTTCGCAGACAAAGGTCACGCTTCCCCACTTTTGCCGGTGACCTCCGACATGTTTCATTCAACATCCCAATTCAAATTTGAGTTCAGTTCGGACGCCAGCGGCGCAGACATTGGTTACTATCTTGACGAAATCGTCTTCGTGTACGATCAGAAAGTACGGAAAAGCGAATACAGCGTGAGTGCACAAGGCGTGTCAACCACCGGCTCCACACCCGGTGAGTGGGGGACGATTACCCTGAAAATTGTGAACACTGGCAACATCACCGAGACGTTTTTCCCCCGATTGGACGGTGCACCTGAATCATGGGATGTGTATTACCTGCGTCCGTCAGGCACGAGTTTTAACCCTGCTCAAGGGTTGGTCGTGCAACCTGGGTCTCCAGTCCAGTTCAGCATCCAGGTACAACCGGATGTCAATGCGAGCACCGGTTTTCAACCAATGGTCGTCAACATCACGTCGCAACAATACAACGAAATTTCCACAGAATTGCCGGTACAGTACCTCGTCAAAGCGGACAGAGTGCCGGTTATACACCCGCCCTCAGTGCGGCCAAGTTGCCCGCCATCGTTTGTTTGCACGTTCGAAATCGAACTTGAAAACCGAGGACAAGCGATGGACGTGTTTGACCTATCAGTGGATACCACCGCCTTGCCGAATGATTGGTCTGTCAGCTTGGCTTGGTCCCAAGCAACCTCTGTGCTGATACGACCAGGCGAAACCGTTCAGGCCTCATTCGTCATGTCGGTGCCGGCCAACGAACCGCCGGACACGGTGGTTGAATTTGATCTCGTGATGCGCGCACAAAACGATACGTCTCGGGTGGCGATACAGACCGTACCAATCTCTGCATCGATGGTAAGCAATGCGTCGGTTTACCTCAAGAATCTAGCGAACGAGGACAAACTCATGGTTGATGCAGGCAGCCAAATCACCCTTTCATACACCATTGTCAACAACGCCAGTCGTCAAGACATCTTCACCATGCGAGTGCTGGTGGAAGGTGCCGAAACCTGGCATGTTCACCAACCTACGAGGCCAGATGCTGTGCTGAATCCGGGTTCAACCACCACCTTTGAAATCAACATTGATGTCCCGGAGAATGCGCAATCTGACGACAGAGGGCCGACGTTAACGCCCGTGATCGAGTCGAAGCGTAGCATGATGAGCATTGAAGGTGAACCGTTTGACGGGCTACGGGTCAAGACGACGAACGACTTGAGGGTCGAGCTTGTAAACGCCCCGGCCACGTTGACGCCTGGGGTTGCAAACGAGGTGCAATTGCGGCTCACCAACAACGGCAATGGCGATGTCACCGCCCTGCTGGACCTTCCCGACATCCCCAGCACGTGGTCGTGGTGGATGACGGTTGAGGGACAAAACGCATCCGGTGGCGTTGACCTGAGCGTGTCGTACGATTTGCAGCATCAAAAGAACGTGAGCGCTTGGATTCTGTTGCCGCCAATGGAAGCCGCTGGCGAACGGCACACCATAGCCGTAGAGGTTCAAAACCAGGGCGCTGACGTGGACGCCAATCCAGATGACAATCGAATTGAATTCATCACAAGAACCGACGCTGTAAGACTCCCATCAGCATCGTTGATTTCACAAACCACCTCAACGATGGCAGGCGGAACGATGATGGCGGAAGCTCAAGTGCGAAACGACGGCAACGCTGTTGAGGACAGTCTCGCCGTGATGGCCACCGTTTCTTCGACGCCCTCGGTCCCCGGCCTCCTCGCCTTCTTTTCGATAGAGGGTGCCGACCAACCGATGGCTTCTGAGGTTCCCCTGATGATACCTGCGGGGGGACTTCAAACGCTTAAACTGGAAGTGATTGTTCCAGATGATGCCCCTCTAAACACCAGGTTTGTTCTGCAATTCGAGTTCCTTGGCGCTCTTGACGACCAAGAACTGCCTCGCGAAATCGTCCTGCAGGCTCTGGTATTGCTCGATCAACAACGCCAAGTTGATTCGGAATTTGGACTGCTGGGCTCCGGTCCCACGCCGCACGGAACCGCTGCCGTGGTCCTCATCAACCAAACATCGACCTCGACTGTACGCGAGGCGATGAACATCGCTGTCGCCGGGGAAGACGGTTGGCAAATCAGCTGCAACAAGTTGCTCGTGAATGAAAGCGGTTTCGTCGTTGAATTTCTCCCCGGCCAAACAGCGCCAACCTTCCACCAGCAGCGGTGCGAAATTCTTCGCCTTTCGGGACCGATAAGCGGTACTTTGACGATCGCCACAAATTCAGAAGACGGAACGATTGCCTCAACGTCAGAAATCGCATTGCTGTTTGCAACCCCACCAACCGATTCAACTCTATCTGGAACAACCATGCTGGCCACAGGCATAACCGGCATGATGGTTTTGGGAGGGTTGCTGTTTTTCATGAAATCACGGCGACCAGCCGATGAAGAAATAGAGGAAGCGATGGCTGGTCCTCCAGTTTCGATGGTCTCCAGGGAGCGCCCGTTGGTGCAGGCAACAGAAACAACAACCAACGTTGATGCCGATGACCAAACCTCTGCAAGCGGTTCTGCAGGACCTCCACTTCCAGAGGGTGGATTGCCACCGGGCTGGACCGAAGAGCAATGGGCATACTACGGTCAGCAATACCTTGATGGGACACTTTGATGCCCTCGGAGTGTGGCGGATTATCCAGCACTGTGGTACGCGCTGTGGTTCGTTGTTGCCGTCTGCGGCGTTGGCACCTGGTACTTACGAAATTTCACCCAACGTTTGCAAGCAACCAGGACCACGGCCCTTTTGGGCACAGTGGCCATGCTCAGCCTGTTGATTTGGACATGGATGGAATTTTGAGGTGATGTCGTGAGCGAGCTTGCCGGTATTGAAGATCACCCGCTGCATGGCCACTACCCCTGCCGGACCCCCGTTTGGTGGGCCCGCACCTCAACCGTTGGCAAGGACCCAGGTCTACGCGGTGTGAGCGGTCGAAAAATCGTGATCCGAATTGCCAAGACGTTCGGACGTATCGAAGGCTTGGTGGCTGCTTTGCTGCGGGCACCGCGCGAACTGCGCCGTCCCCTTGATGAGATGAACAGCATGCTTTGGGAACTCGCCGATGGGAGCCGAACCTTTGGCGAAATCTGTCAAATTATGGACGGCCTTTACCACGAAGAAATCGCTCCAGTCATTCAAAGAACCGCTAAGGCTGTTGGCTTGTTTCAGAGAAACAACCTCATGCTTCTCTTGGAGGAACCGCTCAACAACCGTTGGTTTGTCGGGCCCGGTAAAGTGCCAGAGCATCAGATGTTGGAAGAAAACAGCGATTACGACACGACACCGCTGTCAGACGAAACGCCTTGAACGGCTTCGTCAGGCTGTACATCAAGGGGTGACCAGACCAATCGGAAGCCCAATCCATCGCTCCGTTTGTCCCGGTAGGCGTGAGACCTTGAACCGCTGCGTGTTGAATCGCTTTCTGTGAACCACGATCCGCCACGAACAACAAACGAATCGCATCCATCAAGTCGGTGGGGACGTTGTGTTCGACCACCGACATAGGTGCGTTCCCAATGGTCATCGCACCATTCATTGACCAAGCCGTTCATGTCGAAAAAGCCCCAAGAATTTGGCTTTTTCAAGCCTACTTCACGTGTCGTGCCTCCCGAATTCCCAGCATGCCAACCGTATTCATCAAGTTCCACATCTTTGTTTCCGAACCACCACCGCGTGTTGCTTCCTGCCTTTGCGGCGTATTCCCATTCCGCCTCCGAGGGTAACCTCCAAACGCCGTAGAGACCGAGGTAGAGGGCATCTTTATCGCGCACGTTCAAACGGTTGAGGAACAGTTGGACATCGTCGTAGTTGACGTTTTCAACGGGTCGCAACCCGGCGCTCCAACCCTCTTGAAATTTTGAGGGGTTATCGCCCATCACGTCCGACCATTGTGCCTGAGTGACATGCCGCTCACCGAGGAAAAAGGGTTCAGTGATGCGAACGGTGCAAGACGGTTGCTCGCTGGGATGACCGGAGGTGTTTGAATCACCGAGAACAAATTCCCCAGGTTCCACCAGCCGGTAAGTGGCGCCGTAAACATCGCCGAACGTAGGCGTTCCAGGTGGTTGAACGACCATGATTATGCACTCAATTTTTTGGTGGCCGCTAACACAGATTCAACCAAACGGTCAAGGCGTTGTTTCAAGTTGTCATCTCTGAGCGAACCGTTCTCGTCAAAGGCCTCCTTTGCATGACCCACAGCAAGCTGCTCTGGTACAGACCATCCATGCAACCACCGAACAGCGATTCGCATGTGATTGAGCGTGTTGGCATTCGTCACGCCTCCAAGGGTCGACATCAATCCAAACACTTTGCCGCCAACATGTTTGTCGTACATCCAGTCGATCGTGTTTTTCATGACACCTGACATGGTGCCGTGGTACTCTGGCGAGGATAGGAAATACGCATCGCATTCGGTAAGAAGGTCCTGAAATTCCTTAACATTGGGGTGTGCCCAACAGCCCTCCTCACCAACAAGTGGAAGCGGCTTAGCGACCAAGTCCCAAAACACAACTTCTGCTCCTTCACGCTCCGCTGCAGCGAGTGCGGCGTTGACAAGTAAACCCGATTTTGATGTGGCTCGGTATTCGCCAGCCAAGCCAAGAACCTTCAGTGTACGGTTTGCCATGGGGTGTCGAACGGGTCTCTGAACTTGAATGTAAGGATGATTCGGAAGGACAACAAGAAGCAAGGCTTATTCGTTGCTCGCCAGTCGTTTTTGATGCGGTGATGCCCAATGGTTGTGAACGATGGCATCGATGAGGTTTCTGCCACGGACCAAGATGCAGCCGCTCAGGCCGACATTGCATCGGTTAGCGAGGCCATTGCCGCCGTCGAAAACCAACCCGTAGAAACCCCTGTTCAACAAGAAGACGAACCTGTGGAAACACCAAGGGACGTTATTCCCGAACTCGAGGATGTTGAGGATCCACAAGAAATGGTTGATGTGCTGCTCAACGTTGGTGAAGAGAGAAGTCGGAAAAACGATGTGAAAGGGGCCTTGGCTGCCTTCAACAAAGCGATTGCTCTCGACCCGTCTTCGGACATGGCGTGGTTCAACCGTGGCGTGCTTCTTGAAGCTCAACAGGACGCACGCGGTGCTCGACAGTCGTTTCAAATATGCCTTGATTTGAACGAAAATCATGCACCTGCTACGGCTAACCTCGCCATTTTGCTGGAAAGGATTGGTGATTTGGAGGGTGCCTACAAGATGGCGGAAAAAGCCCTCGGGTTTTTCCCCGCCCATCCTGCATTGGTCCAACTCAAAGAACGGTGCAAAGACAGCGGCATATCGGTGGCCATGGACGCCATGCAGCCATCCTTGGAAGTCACCCAAACGGTCGATATGGAAACCGTTGAAGAGGTAGCGGAAGAAGCCGGCATACAAGATCCAGCGGTTCTGCTTCAAGAAGCCATTCACCACGACCACGATGAAAACGCTGAATTGAGCGTTGAAGAACTCAAAAGTGCTGCAGAAGTCGTTGTGGCGCAACAAGAAATCATACGCGAGACTGCTCCTGATGTTCCTGACATACCTGAACCAGAACCCGAGCCGACTGTAGACCTTGATGCGTTGGTTGAAGAAGCGACTGTCGCCATCAAAAATGGACAGGCTAAAGAAGCTCTGGCGTTGTTAAAACCGCACCTCAAAACCGTAGGTGCTCAGCACGCAGGTGCTTGGCGTATCGCCGGAGGCGCTATGGCACGGCTTGACCTTGACAATCACGCCATAGCCGCCATGACACACGCCCAAAACCTTGACCCCAATCATGCCTCAGGGTGGTTCAATTTGGGATCTGTCCAACAGCGTTCCGAGTTGGCCTCGGAAGCTTTGCAAAGTTACAAGCGAGCCGTGGGTGCCGACCCAACCTACCTCAAGGCGGCTGAGAAAATGGCAGCGCTCGCCATGGAAAAGGGCCTCATTGAGACCTACATGGAAGCAGCGAGGCTGGTGATAGGGATTGATGCAGGCCATCCGGTGCGACAAGAGTTCATCGATACGCTCCTGCAAATGGCCCAAGGCGAGAGCGATGTTCTTGACCAAATATCCGGACTGCCGCCGACCCTACCTGCCGGCCCTGAAATGGCTAAAGAAGCGCTTGGTTTGATCGCAGCCACTCCATCTCCAGAGCGAGCAAGAGCGCTTTCTCTTAGCCTCCAACACAGTGACGCCGTGTTGATGTGGAAAAAACTGATCCAGGATGAGCCTGACGAACCAAATCACTGGACAGGGCTGGCCCGTTCACTGGAGCAAGCCGGTGACTACGCTACGGCAGAGAAATGCCATGCCAAAGCCGCTTCCATGGGGTCGACAAACAACGCTGCTCCCGCAGCAGAAGAACCAACTGCATCACCCTCCGCCGCCATGGCTGCCATCGCAGCAGCACCACCTCCTGCGACGCCCGCTCCGCTACCGACGCCCGAAGAAATGGCGGGATATGTCTCGACGCCTCCACCCGCTACACCGGCACCCTTGCCGACACCAGAAGAGATGGCCAATCCAGAATCAACGATGATGTCAACTCCGGAGTCGGCCCCCGTAACCGCCCAAGAGTCAGTGTCAGCCGAACTGCTGTTGGTGCCTGTTGAACCGCAACCGAAGGCCGTTGAGCCCAGCCCCCAACCTGAGGTAGATTTGGCCAAATTCGCCCTCGATGCTGCTGCGAAAACCGTCAATCCAACGTACCAGTCCACCTCTTCAAACGCCATTTCAAACCAAGACGTGGCATGGTTCAACCAAGGGGTTCAACTCATCGAAGACAAAAAGTATCGAGAAGCGTTATCCTGCTTTGATAGAGCCCTGCCCGCCTTTGCCGGTGACGACGCCATGATCATTCGCATCCTCAACAACCGTGGCAACGCCTTTTACTTCCTGGAGGAATATCCAAAGTGCGTGGAATCATACCACCAAGCGATGATGATTCGGCCAACCGAGGTTCGCGGTGAAACACTGTACAATATGGGAACCGCTTACGCCGAAATGGAGCGGTACAAAGACGCCATCAAATGTTTTGAGCAAGCCATGCCCAGGGGCTTGTCCGACGAAGCCAAGCGTCGAGCAAAGGACCAGATACGTCGGTGCAATATCCTGCAAAAAGCCATGGATAAGAAACGGAAGAAGCGTTGAAAAATCTTCCGTTTGAAGTCAACTTCAAAAACACTGGCAGACTGGGTACACCATGGACTGCGGTACATGCGAATCCGGACCGGCGTTGGAATTGCACGCACCTGAGGTCGTCGATGTCAATTTGACTCTGACGGAGAAAGCCACAGCCATGCTTGAAGACGCGTTTGGAGACGACAGGAGTCATGCCTTGCTCGTCGGGGTCTTGAGCGGTGGGTGTTCAGGCTACATGTACGATTTGCAAATTGTGGAAGGCACCGATACGCCCTGTCAGGAGCTTAACATCAACGGTTTTCGAGTGCTGGTCCCGATGGCGTCGAGCCATCTGTTGAACGGCATTGAAATCGACTATGTCGACCGCTTGATGGGCGGGGGCTTCAAGATCAACAACCCCAATGCCAGTTCATCCTGTGGATGTGGCGAATCCTTCGCGTGAGGCACAGCCATGGGCATGGTGAGGCACGACGCCTACGCCCTGCTGCTGCAGGGAAACGACGTTCTGACCTTCCTCAACGGCCTGTCCACCAACCGGGTTGAAGGGGCCTGTACAACCGTTCTTACAAATCGATCAGCGAAGATTGTTGACGTCTGCGAAGTGGTCCCGGTTGGTGAACATGTTGCGCTGATCGGCTACGCACCTCACAAACAATCGCTGGTTGCGCACCTCACGGAAAGAATCCTCGGTCAAGATGTCTCCATCACCGACATCAGCCACCTCAACGATGTCTTCATTGGCACCGGCGAGGGTGAGTTTCCTGAGGGGACAACCCACCACAACAGCATGTTTGGCAGCATGGCCATTGTCCCAGTACGCCACGAGTGGCAGGCGTCATGGGACCAAGAAGCATGGACCGAGCATCGGATTGAGCATCAAATACCGTTCTATGCTCACGAAATCACCCAGAAAGTCAATCCCTTGAAAGCCGGGCTTAGCGACCTCGTACATCCGCAAAAGGGCTGTTACATAGGTCAAGAGGTGCTGACCAGAATGCGTACCAGGAACAGCATTGATTACGTGATTCGAAAGAAAGCAAACCCCGTTGAAAAAGCGACCACAATCGGTGAACACAACAGCCTCGTTGTCGAGCGGGTTCAATAGCCAAGGACATCGCTGAGTTGACCTTTGTAGAACTCGCCAGACCCTCGCAGCGATGAGAGTTCCTCATCGGTCAATTCCAATTCAAAGATGCGCTCTACCCCGTTGGCTCCCAAAATGCAAGGGACGCCAATATAGACGTCCGAGAGGCCGTACTGGCCGGTAAGCAGGCACGAAGCTGGGATGAGGCGGCGACGGTCGTTAAGCACGGATTCGGCCATGATAGCCGCCGCAGAGCCGGGTGCATAAAAGGCCGAGCCGCGTTCAAGTAATTTCACGATTTCACCGCCTCCACCGGCTGTTCGGGCGCTGATGGCTTGAATGCGTTCTTCGCTCATGAGTTGGGTGATGGGTATTCCACCAACCGTGGTGTATCGTGGAAGCGGTACCATGGTATCGCCGTGGCCACCGAGGACCATCGGTGAAACATCTTCCTCGGCACAATTCAACTCAAGAGCGATGAAATGGGCCATTCTTGCACTGTCGAGGATACCGGCCTGTCCGACAACTCGCTCGGGTGGGAAGCCCGTGACTTTCTGCATGTGGTAGGTCATGAGGTCCAGCGGATTGGTGACCACGATAACCACAGCCTCGGGTGCATGCTCCTTGATGCCTGCACCAACTTGAGAAACGATGTCTGCATTTTTCCCGATCAAATCTTCTCGAGTCATGCCAGGTTGCCGTGGGAAACCAGAGGTCACCACCACGACGTCTGCGCCAGAAATATCGTTGTAGTCGGCCGTTCCTGTGATTGTGCCGTCGTAGTTCAACACGTTGGCGTTTTGCGACATATCAAGCGCTTTGCCTTTGGCGAAGCCTTCGTAGATGTCCAACAAGACAATGTCAGCAATTTTCATTTGCGCCAACACAAAGGCGCACGTTGCTCCAACGTTTCCCGCTCCAATGACCGCAATTTTTCGTCGACCGCTTCCCATGGTTTTCACTTCTGTTTGCTACTGTTCCCTCACAGTCCATAAGTCAGATGGTGGCCAGTTTTGGTGGCTGTGGCGCACATGACGATGGGAGGGTACAATAATTGCGAGCGTGGCATCTAATAACCTCCTTCATGTGGACGATTTTGTACAACTGTTTGGGTTGATACGGACGATGGTGAGACCATGAAAATCGGTGTTCCAAAAGAACCAGAGGGCGAAACAAGAGTCGGCATTGTGCCTTCAAGCATGAAGAAGTTGAGCCGGGCTGGATTTGAGGTGTTCGTCGAAGAAGGGGCCGGAATGGCCGCAAACTATCACGACAGCGATTATGTCGAGGCCGGCGCTAAAATCGTGTCCCGGGCTGAAGCGCTAGCGTGCGAGAACCTCGTATGCATTCGCTTTCCGGGCGTCGATGGCATTGCTGCAGGCACCAACCTTGCCTGCGTCTCAGATCCTTTCCGCCATCCAGAATACGTGAAGTCCTGCATGGATGCCAACATCACCTTGCTGTCCATGGACATGATCCCTCGCCGCCTGTCAAGAGCCCAATCCATGGACGTAAATTCCAGTCAAGACAACCTTGCGGGCTACAAAGCCGTCCTGCTCGGTGCCGCTCAGGTTCCCAAGGGCATACCGATGATGACCACCTCTGCGGGGACCATACGGCCGGCCAAGGTCGTCATCATGGGCAGCGGTGTGGCGGGACTGCAAGCCATCGCCACCGCAAAGCGACTCGGTGCTATCGTGTTCGCCTCGGACGTTCGAAAATCGGCCGCAGAGCAAATTGAGTCGGTAGGTGGGCGCTTCATTGAAGTGGACGGTATGGACGATTTTGAAGACGAATCCGGATACGCCAAACCACTCACGCCCGAATTCATCCAGAAGGTGAACGACACCGTCTGCGGTGTAGCAGCAGACGCTGACATCATCGTCACCACGGCCCGGATTTTCGGAAGACCCGCACCCATCACCGTTCCATCAACGGCCGTTGCCAATTTCAAGTCGGGGGCCGTTGTCGTTGACATGAACGCCGATGTTGGAGGAAATTGCGAAGACACCGTCCAAGGCGAAGTCATCACGACCGATAACGGCGTCATCATCGTTGGCACCTCAAACCTCCCGGGCACGCTTGCCAACACGGCCTCGATGTTGTACTCGAACAACCTGACAACGTTCTTCACATCACTTGTGGACAAAGAAACGGGTGCTGTCGTCATATCCGACGAAGACGACATCCTGGTCGGCGCACCCGAGGGCTCCGATTTCTACGTCAACGGCATGGGTGGTGTGCTCATCTGCAAAGACGGCGCCATACATCCAAAGCAATCTCGCTTAGCGGGGGTGGTTGAATGATAACTGAAGCCTCACTGATAGCCAATCTGACCCTCTTTATGCTCGCCATTTTCCTCGGTTTTGAACTGATAACAAAAGTTCCAGCCACACTCCATACGCCGCTCATGAGCGGCGCTATCGCCATTTCCGGCATCAGCGTGGTCGGCGCACTTCTCGGGGCTAACGTGGCTTATCAGGGCGGTGAAACGTTGGTTTCGGGGCTTTTGGCCTTCGTCGCCTTGGTGTTGGCCATGATCAACGTGGTCGGTGGTTTTGCCGTAACCAATCGCATGCTGAACATGATTGCTGGAAAGAACAGGAGGGCCTGAAATGGAAGCATGGATTCCACTTGGCTATCTGCTCTCGGCCGCTTTGTTCATCTTCGGATTGAAGAAACTCGGGCATCCCCGCACGGCACCGCGTGGCAATCAATACGGCGCTATGGGCATGCTCGTCGCCGTCATCACCACCGTTGTTGACATGCAGCTCTCGGCTGGAGGCTTGCACTGGGAACTCATCGTGGCGGGCTTGGTCGTGGGTTCCGTCATCGGTGCGATCATGGCCGTCAAGGTCGAGATGACCGGCATGCCAGAACTCGTGGCCTTGTTCAACGGGTTTGGCGGGGCCGCCTCTGCCCTTGTAGCACTTTCAGAGACATGGAAGTACATTGAAGATTCCTCGCTGGACCTTCCGACCGGTTTGACGTTGCAGGTGGTCATGGTCGCTGCAGGATTGTCGGCCCTCGTGGGATGGATGACCCTCACCGGTTCCATTTTGGCCATGTTCAAACTCAAGGGTGGCGTTCAAATCTTCGGCAAGTGGTTCAGCACACCCACATGGGGCCCTGCATGGCTCAACCCGGTCAAGGTTTTGCTTACTGTGAGCGTTCTTGCGCTCATCGTGATGTCGATACGAGAACCAACCAACA
>Ga0160422_10000378_pt1 | contig 26805 bp, 26 predicted proteins | sample Fk160mmetaG_FD_108192 | JGI IMG/M metagenome (GOLD analysis project Ga0160422, IMG submission 108192) | Marine microbial communities from the Central Pacific Ocean - Fk160115 60m metaG | ecosystem: Environmental > Aquatic > Marine > Oceanic > Photic zone | place: The Central Pacific Ocean...
CTATTAATATCTCATGATTATCCTTTGACAAAATATCTCCCGCCTTTGCATTTCTGATATCAGCTTCAATAAATTTCTCTGAGAACTGCCAAGTATCAAAAAATTTATGGTAGTTATTTTTATTAGCGCCACTAATAAATGATGTGAGATTTGTTGAAGAGAAATCTGCTATTCTTAGCCATTCTTTTTCCCATTTTGAATCTTCTCTAATAAACTCGTCACTTAAATCTGGACCTAGGAAGCCAAAAGGTAAGTTTTTAAGATTTCTCTCAATAACAGATTCTTTCTCTAATTTAGAAATGTTTATTAAATTCGATTCATGAGATGAATTAACTATATTAAATAGTTTTACTTCGTTAATGGTTTGATCTCCTCTTATAGCTAAAAGTATAGGTACTTCAGTTTTGTCATCAAATTGTCCAACATAAATCATTACTTTAATAATTTGCGTTGGATCAAGGTCGTTATATTTGCAAATATCATTTATTGACTTTTGATTTGGTGTACTTATTAATGATTGATCAAATTCTGTAAGTTCTTTTCCCTTTCTAGGTACTGAGATAGCCTTTTCAATATTTGCTGCATATGAACCACTTTCTGTAAATAAGATTTTATCTTCACCAGAGTCCGCCGTAATCATAAATTCTTTTGAAGATGATCCACCTATTGCTCCACTATCGGCTTCAACACCAACGGTTTCTAATCCGCAATTATTGAAAATATTTTTATATGAATTTTCCATCTTTTTGTAAAAATTCTTTAAGTCTTCTTCATTAGAATGAAAAGAATATCCATCTTTCATAATAAATTCTCTCCCTCTCATTAAACCAAACCTAGGTCTTATTTCATCTCTGAATTTAGTTTGGATTTGATAGAAACAAACAGGTAATTGCTTATAAGAACTAATAAGTTCTGAGACAAGGAATGTAATAACTTCTTCGTGTGTTGGAGCCAAACCAAATTCCCTGTTTTGCCTATCAATAAGATTAAACATTATCCCTTCCCCACTGGTATAACCTTCCCATCTTCCAGATGTTTTCCATAATTCTGCTGGGTGGAGCTGGGGCAAAAGTAACTTATTGCACCCAATACTATTTAGCTCTTTTTCTATGATTTTTGAAATTTTTGCTAAAACTTTCATCATTATTGGCATGTAAGCATAAATCCCAGCACTAACTCTACGAATGAATCCTCCTTTTAATAAAAGTTGATGAGAAATAATTTCTGCTTCAGATGGAGTGTCTCGTAAAGTTACTATTGGAAATGATGTGACACGCATCAGAAAATTATGTAATGTATATTAATTTTATCAATCTATGGTTTAAAAAAAAATTAATGTGTCTTGAGTCCCTCAACGCATGTAGTTTTCATTTCTCTAATCTGCTAATTTTTTTTATAAGCCAGAGTAATGGTATTTATTAAATCTTCTTCAACTTCTAATAAATTTTATTTCGTTTAAAGAATGTTATGGAAAATGTAGATAACAAAATCTCTAGTTCTGATGAATTAGTAGGTATTGAAGATGTTCAAAGATTTTTAAATAGGTCTAGAGCCTCTGTTTATAGATATACGAATACAGATTTAAGAAATTTAAATCCAAATTTTAATCCTAGAAAATTAAATCCAGAATATCGAAGTGATCAGAAAGATCCATTGCAGTTTCATCCAAATGAAATTGCAAGATTTGCAAAAGATATATTAAGAATTAAAGAAGTTACTGTTGAAGTTTTAAATTCCCCCTCTTCCGCTACTCAAAATGTTTTATTGGAGATCCTCGAGGAGTTGAGAAATATAAGAACTTTGCTAGAAAAAAATAATTAAAATTTTTCATCTATTAATTTCAATATTTTGATTTATGCTCTTTATGATTGTAAAATAGGGGTGTTAAGAATTACTTAACAATTATCAAGCATAAAAATTACTCTTGATGGAGACTAATCCAAAGCAGTTTGTGAATAACAACTCAAAAAAGGATTCTCCGGTTCTCTCAAAAACTGATGAACTTGGCAGAGATGATGATGATCCTTTAAGTATAAAAGAAGCATCATTTACTTTTCTTGGAATTCTAATAGCTTTACTAACTGTTCTTTTACCAGCTGTAAGTGTTCTGCTTGAAAGACCTTCACTCCAAAAAAATGGAGTAACATCAAATTTTATAATTAATAAAGATGGATATTAGTTCAATCCCTCCATCACCCTATAAAGGGGTAGTTAATTTAATAGTAGAAATTCCCGCGGGTAGTAGAAATAAATATGAATATTGTTCTAAAGCAGGGATGATGGCTCTTGATAGAGTATTACATTCATCTGTAAGGTATCCATTTGATTATGGATTTATTCCTAATACTTTAGCTGACGACGGAGCCCCATTAGATGCAATGATAATTATGGACGAACCAACCTTTGCAGGTTGTCTAATAAAAGCCAGACCAATTGGCGTTTTAGATATGTTTGATTGCGGAGAATATGATGGGAAACTTTTATGCGTTCCGATTGCAAACCAAAGACAAAATAATATTGTAAGTATTAATCAAATAGCAGCTAATCAACTAGAAGATGTTGCTGAATTCTTCAGAACTAGTAAAGGGCTAGAAGGACGAACGGTCCAGATTGAAGGATGGAGAGATTATGATGTTGTTGAAAACCTTATTCAAAAATGTACTACAGGTAAAAAAAAGAAATATAATATGCTAAAAAAAACAAAGTCATTTTCTAAAAATAGTTAATCTTATAAATCTAAAATTGATTCTAGAAGAAGCGTTATTATTAATTGACCTTCTAAAAACTGGATTTTAAAATATTTATCAAATAAAAAAATTTTTAATTGTAATAATAACTATTATAAAATTTAATATAGTTGAGATCCATTTTGATATTCAAAAAATTTTTAAAATTATTAATAAAGGATATTTCAAATGATTGGATAACTTTACTAATTCTTACTTTCCTAATTTCATCTTGTAGATCTTTTATCGCTGAACCTCGATTTATTCCTTCAGGTTCGATGCTACCTGAACTTCAAATAAACGATAGGTTAATAATTGAAAAAAGAACTTTAAAGAAAAGATTGCCTCAAAGAGGTGAAATTGTAGTTTTTAACTCACCATTTTCTTTTGATAAAGAATTAATTTTATTAAGAAAAAAGCCTCTTCCTTCTAAAAGTTATTGCTTCATTATGGGCATCCCACCTATATCTATAATCCCTGGAATTAGAGATAGAGCTTGTGATGCTTATATAAAAAGAGTAGTTGCTCTACCTGGAGAGACTGTAAGCGTTAATAAATTTGGAGATGTTTTAATAAATGGGAAGAAACTATTTGAACCATATTTAATTAATAAATGTAGGGGAGATATTTTTAAAAAATGCGGAGAATTTGAAAATCTTTTAGTACCAAAAGATAATTTTTTAGTGCTAGGAGATAATAGATCAAATAGTTGGGATGGAAGATACTGGCCAGGAGGAAGATTTCTCCATAAAGATCAAATTATTGGAAGAGCCTATTTTAGATTTTGGCCTTTAAAAACCTTTGGATTTTTTAAGATACCAAACCTGAATATATAACTTTCCCTTTTATTTGTTTATCTTTTTTTGGGAAATTCGAAGGTGAGTCATAACCTAAATTGCATTGGGAATTGATCCAGATCTTTTCCGGATCATATATGAGCCATCTTTTACTACCTATTTTTAATTTTTCTTCAGCTAAGTTCAATAAATTTGAAGGGTAAAAACTTAAGTGATTCCATAATTTTGAGATACTCCACTTTCTCTTGAAAATCAATTCTTCCCATAAAAGAGGTAGGACTAGTTCAAATGAACTTAAACCAGCTTTTCGATTATTATAAGGTTTAAAAGTCTCTTGATCATTTAAGGGAATTGAGTTAACAGCTATTGCTTGAATTAAATTATTTTCTAGAGCATGTATAAAATATTCTCTATCTTTCTTATTGCTAATAGGAGGGTCAGCTTTCCAACCAAAATCGTTTAATTCAAGATTGCCAGTATCTGCAATTAAATTCCACCAGCTAATACTAGAAAATATATTCTTATTTTTTTCTAATTCCTTGCATGAATTAATATCAGATATATTTTTTATGATTATATTTTGATTTGGGAAATGATTTTTTATTTCATAGATTTTTTTGATTTCATGTTTGCAATTCCAATTATCAATTTCTTGGAGTCCTGATTGCAATAATTGAATATCATGAAAAACTATATTATTTGTCCTTGATGAATTTTTATGAATATTGAAAAGTATTGGGTGTGATTTATTTTTATTAAGTGAAATTCCTTTAAAGATTATTGATAAGTCATTAAAACAATTAGAGGATAATCCTACAACTCCTGATTTTATGAGATCTTCATGATCGGTAAGTTCTATCCCTTTACCATCAATAGTAAAAGCCCCCCAAAATAAAATATTTAAATCATTTTCATCATCAATTTGAAAAGGGATTTTCTCTGGACTATCTCTCCAACTAGTACTGTCAGGCATTAATGCTATAACACCATATCCTGATTTTTTTGCCCTATCTTTGATACAAATTAAATTATCTTCAAAACCTGAAATTGGTTTATCTAATTTTGAGTGAATATCAACAAGTAATGGAGCAATAATTTTATTTCCCGAATTATAAGTTTCTATCTTATTTTCAAGAGCCATATCCCTCGCTTCTTTACCAAATGCTTGAATTTTTCCATCAATAATTAGAACAGAATCATTAATGATTTCTTGGTCAGAACCTTTAATAATATTTATTTTCTCGTAATATAAAAATTTCTCCATCATAGTGCTCCACTAGCAGTGGAATCAATTATGGAACCTAAGTGATTGGTAATATTAAGGGAAACTAATACATTATCTTTGTCTGGATCATTAAAAATATCTATTACTGTAATACCACCATTCCCTTGTTTAATCATCCAAATATTTGAATAATCTAGTCCTAAAATATTACAGATTAATGTTTTATTTACTGCATCATGTGCCACCACTAATGATATATCTCCTTTATTTTGAGAATTGCAAATAATCTCCAAAGCTTTTATTGATCTTTCAGAAACCTCCTTAATGGACTCCCCTTCCGGCATTTTTACTAATTCTGGTTTCGTCTGCCAATCTTTTAACATCTCAGGCCAAGTCATTTTTATCTCCTCTTCTAATTTTCCTTCCCAGAGTCCATGACTAATTTCAATTAAATTATTAATTTTATTTATTTTTATATTATTTGTTTCTCCAAGAATTATTTTTGCTGTTTCATATGGCCTTTTCATTGAACTTGAGAAAGCTTTATTGAAAATAACAGATTTTAAATATTCTGAGGCTTTACCGGCTTGCTCTTTACCTTTCTTATTAAGTGGGATATCAATTTGTCCTTGAAACCTTCCCTCTTTGTTCCAATCAGTTTCTCCGTGCCTGACTAATATAATTCTTGAATCCCCAATTTGTGGCGGAATATTTTGATTTAAATGGGAAGTTTGATTGAGACATTCAATTTGTGTATTTAAAAAATTATTATCATCAAAAATATTAATAATTGATATTGAAGCATTATCTAATTTTATTTTTCTAAAACCTTTTTTAGGCCTCTTTACTAGATCTAAGATTAGACATCTTAAGATAGCATTATGGGCAATTACTAAAATATTTTGGTCCTCAGTTCCTAAATATTTTGTTTTTATATTGTCTAAAAAATTATTAGCTTGCAGAAAAAGATCTTTTATTGGATTATAAGTTGATTTGTCTTGTCTTTTGAGAATTAAATCTTCAGGGTTATTTTTCCAAATTTTGTATGAATCTTTATATTTATTTTTTATCTCATCAATTGTTAAACCTGACCATTGATCAAGATCAACTTCTAAAAGATCTTGATCATATCTGATATTAAAATTTTTTTCAAAACATCTTTCAATAGTTTTTGCAGTTTCTGCGGCTCTAATTAATGGGGATGAGTAAATTTGATTAAAGTTTAGTGTTTTTAAAATCTTTCCTGCGGCTTCAGCTTGTAGATAACCTTCTTTGGTTAATATTGAATTATCAGTCCTTCCTTGAATAAGTTTTTTTTTATTAAAACTGCTTAATCCATGCCTAACTAAGACCAAACGAAGAACCATTATTTTTTTAATTACTCAAGTTATCATCTCATGCCATGATAAAAATTGATATAGTAATTTTATAAATATAAAAAGAAAAAATTTTTTTTTCTAGCAAATGTATGTTCAAAAATATTTCAAAATCAAAAATAGTTTTAGCAGTAATATCTATCATAATAACTTTTTTTGTGTGGCAACAAGGTCTTAAAGAAAGTCTAAATAGACCTTCAGTTTCATTTGATATTAGTCAAAAAGAAATTGAAATTATAGAACTTGCTAAACCAGCAATTCCAGAAAAATTGAAAAAATTTTTTCCAGATGATTCTTATAAAGAGATGGAAAATTCGCTTTCAAAATTATCATATAGTGAATTGTCTGATAGAAATAAATTAATCTGGTTACTTATTTCAAATAATGAAAAAATTGATAATGAAATTTTTAATCAATTTGAGGCGCCAATCTATAAAAATACAGCATTAAATATTCAAAAGATTTATTTAGATAAGTCTTTCTCAAAAACTTTCAAAATATCTGAAGATTTCAAAAAAGATAAGTATCTTTATCGTCTTATATGTAAGAAATTACATTTGGATGATACTGATATCAATACCAAGAGGAATGCCAAAGTAATGTTTTTAAAAATTATTGTTATAAGATTAATTCCTATTTTATCAATATTAATTGGTTCGATTCTCGTGATTAGATCGATTATTTCAATAATTTCATCTAAAACGATTCAATGGAAGGAATTTCAACCCTTGGATTTAAATTTGATTGATATGATTTTACTAATATCTGGCGGGTTTGTAGTACTAGGAGAAGTTGTTTCTCCACTTTTTTCAATTACTTTAGTAGAGATATTTTCTAAAAAATTATCTCCAGAAATATCTCAATCGTTGAAAATATTTTTTGGGTACTTTTTCATGTCAATTCCTCCTTTACTAATTTTATATAATCAAATAAAAACAATTGATAATGAATTTATTTTCAAAAAAGACTATTTTCAATTTAATTTTTATCCAATTTATAAATCTTTAATTTTTGGTTTTAAAGGTTGGGTAATGATCATCCCTTTTGTCTTTTTAACTTCATTAATAACTAATTTATTTATAGATAATAAAGTTGGAAGTAATCCTTTACTTGAAATAGTCTTAAATAATAATAATTTTCTTGCATTTATCTTATTATTTATAACTACAACAATTTTCGCACCATTATTTGAAGAAATAATTTTTAGAGGCGTATTATTGCCAATTTTATCGCGAGATTTTGGAAAGATTATTGGAATAATTCTATCTTCCTTTATTTTTGCTCTTGCACATTTGAGTTTTAGTGAATTACCCCCTCTTTTTATTTTAGGTATTGGTCTTTCTTTGACTAGGTTTATATCTGGAAGACTTTTTTCATCAGTAGTAATGCATTCTTTGTGGAATGGCTTGACTTTTTTAAATCTCTTTTTATTAAGAACTTAAATTACAATCTACTTGCAAAAAAAATCTAAGGGTGTTTATTTGATTTATATATTTGCTTATATTTTTGAGGATGAATTCTCATATATTTGATCAGCCAAAATCCAAACAGACTTCAAAAGATATTCATAAAGAAAATGTATTTTTTAATGATAAGAGGAATTTCTGCAAAAAAAAATCTTCTCAGAATATTCTTCTTAATAAATTATTTAATCGTATAAACTGCATAATTATAATTTTGATATTCTTTTTTTCGTTTATTTCTATAGATGCACAAGGGAAATGGACTAATTTTTATGTTTCTTTAATTGAAACAAGAACATTTAATAATAACCTTATAGATATTATCTCTCAGACTGAAGAATTTTATTTAAGAGAAATAGAACTTGAAGATATTTTTAAAAATACTACTTCTAGAGACCTTATTTATCTAAATCAGCCAAAAGAAAATTATAAAAATTATTTCTTTGACTCAATATATAAAAAAATTATTGATGGATTAAAAGATAGTAACTATCAAATAGGGTATTAAATTATTAATGAGAAAAATAAATAAAAAGATTGTTGATATTAGAGGTCTTGATCCTAGAAGATTGAAATTAATATATATCGGATCCTTAATTGTAATATTTTGTTTACTAGGAAGAGTATTCTATCTCCAAGTTTTTAATTCACAATTCTTGAGGAATAAAGCAATTGCAATTCAAATTAAAAAGACTAACGCATTAAAAAAACGTAGATCAATAGTAGATAGAAATAATAGACTAATAGCATTCGATAAACCTATTTACAAATTATGGGCGCATCCAAAATATTTTAAATTTCCAGGAGATTCATCAAATAAAACAAGATCAATAAAAGAGGTTGCTAATAAAATATCTCGAATATTAAATATTCAGGAGGATCTTATCATATCTAAATTTATTGATGATAAGAAAGGAGTTCAATTATTTGATGATCTTAGTATTGAAGAAGCTAGAAATATAAAAAACTTAAGAATAAGTGGCTTAGATTTAGAAATCTACTCAAAAAGATTTTATCCCCAAAGTAATTTATTCTCAAATATTGTTGGTTTTGTAAACTTTGAGAATAAGCCGGCTTCTGGTTTAGAACTTTTCTTGAATAATGATATTAAAGTTTTTAACAAAAGTAAATTTTTAAAAAAGGGCGCTGATGGAACCCCTCTTCCTGATTCCTCAGGACCTGAAGATTTCATCGATGATGATAAAGAAATTGTACTTACCCTTGATTCAAGGATTCAAAAAATATCATTTGAGGCCCTTTCAAATCAAGTAAAGCAATGGAATGCTAAAAAAGGCTTTGCAATTGTAATGAATGTAAAAAATGGGGAAATTTTATCATTAGTTTCTGTCCCTTCATATGATCCAAATAAATTCTGGGATTATGATCAGAAAGTATTCAAAGGTTGGTATTTACAAGATTTATTTGAACCGGGATCAACTTTCAAACCTATTAATCTTGCACTGGCTTTAGAAGAAAAAGTAATAGCTAAGGATGGATTCATTGACGATAATGGTTTTATTAATGTTGGAGGCTGGACTCTAACCAATTGGAATAAAAAAGGTAATGGGTATATTGATTATCCGAAAGTTCTTCAGGTGTCAAGTAATGTCGGAATGGTAAAAATCATGAAACAATTAAATCCTGGAATTTATTGGGAATGGTTAAATAAACTTGGCATTAATAAAGAACTTAAGACAGATATCTATGAATCTACTCCAGGTCATTTAAAACATAAAGAAATTTTCATGAATCAACCAATAGAACAAGCAGTCGCATCATTTGGTCAAGGGTTTTCCATCTCTCCAGTAAAACTAGCTCAGCTTCACGCATTACTTGCTAATGGAGGTTATGAAATTACACCACATGTAACAGTAGACTTTGGTATGAATAAAAAGGATAAGAAAAATAAATTACTTTCAAATCACGTCTCCCAAACTATTTTAGAGTGGATGGAGACTGTTGTTAAAGAAGGAAGTGGAAGTGGAGCAAAGGTAGAGGGGTACAGAATCGGGGGTAAAACTGGTACTTCTCAAAAAGCTTTTAATGGAGTTTATACTAATAAAAAAATATGTAGTTTCGTTGCTACGTTCCCTATTGAAAATCCAAAGTATGTAGTTCTTGCCGTTGTTGATGAGCCTTCTAAGGCTTACGCATACGGGTCTACTGTCGCGGTCCCTGTAGTAAAAGAAATAATTGAAAGTTTAATTGTGGTGGATAAAATTCCTCCTTCAGTGATACAAGAAAAGACGATTGTTAAAAAACCCTAAAATAATTAGTTTTTTAGTAAAAATTCTAATTATTTGGATGATTTAAATATGATATTTAGCTAGGTTAAAAATATAAAAATTTTTTATAATGAAAACAATTTTAGAGCAATTATCTTTAATGACTGTTGTTGTTGCAGATACAGGAGATATTGAAGCGATTAAAAAATTTAAGCCAAGAGATGCTACTACTAATCCCTCGCTTATTTTGGCTGCTGCTAAAAACGCTAGTTATGTTGGTTTGATAGATAAAGCTCTTGAAAAGTCAAAAGAATTATTTCCAGATAATTCTAAACCTGAACTTATAAAAGAAGCAATAGATCAAGTATCAGTTCTATTTGGTAAAGAAATTCTTAATATTATATCTGGAAGGGTATCAACTGAAGTCGATGCAAGATTAAGTTTTGACACTAATGCAACTGTAGAAAAAGCTAGAAAAATAATTAGGCTTTATGAAGAATATGGAATTGATAAGAATAGGATACTAATAAAAATAGCATCGACTTGGGAAGGTATTAAAGCAGCTGAAATTTTAGAGAAAGAAGGCATTAAATGTAATTTGACATTGCTCTTTAATTTTTGCCAAGCAGTCGCTTGTGCAAATGCTAAAGTGACATTGATTTCTCCATTTGTTGGTCGTATTTTAGATTGGCATAAAGCTAAAACTGGTAAAGAATTCTTCCCGGGAAATGAAGATCCAGGGGTTATTTCTGTTACAAAGATTTTTAATTATTTCAAAGAAAAGGGCTTTAAGACAGAAGTTATGGGAGCTAGTTTCAGAAATATTGAAGAGATCAAAGAATTAGCTGGTTGTGATTTACTTACAATCTCCCCAAAACTATTAGATGTACTTCAAAATGAACAAGAAAAATTAGTTAAAAAATTAGATAAAGATATTTGTTCTAAGAATTCTCCTGATTATATTTATGAAGAAAGTGATTTCAGATTAAATATGCTTGAAGATAATATGGCAAGTGAGAAACTTAGTGAGGGAATTACTGGTTTTAGTAAAGCGATTGAGGAATTAGAAACTTTATTATCTGCAAGATTTACTGAAAAAAATAAAGAGAATTTAATTAAAATTTAAAAATATCTTTCAAAGAAAAAATATTAATTCTGGAAAAGAAGTCTTTTAATAACTCTTTTAGCAATATCTTCATAACTCATTTCTCCTGATAAGATTTGCGCAATTCTTTTTGGAGCAGTTTTCCTTTTTACTCCAAGTCTGTAACCTGTTCTTGGGAATCGGTAAAAAACTTCTGCAATTCTTTTTCCCCAAGACATGGAAGAACTCCATCTTAATTTCATTATTTCGGAATATTCATTTAAATCAACTGAATTAGATATGAGACATTGATCAATACATTTAGCAGCATAATAACTACTCATTAAGGCGGGCCTTATCCCTTCTGCAAGAAATGGATCGCATAACGAAGCTGCATCTCCAACTGCCATTGCGCTTTTGTTATGTAACTTATAAAAACCATTCCATATTCTTAATTTTTTAAATGTAGGCTGATAAGTAAAATCATTAAATCCAAAATTTTTGATTATCTGTTTATTTAATGAAATATTATTCAGCTTCGCATTTCCAATAAATGTGCCGAGACCAATATTTACACTTTCTCTTATAGGAAAAGCCCAAGCAAATCCATACTTAACAGATCCAAAATCAAATCTTACAGAATTCTTTGATATATTTCCGTTACCATTGATCCTGATTGCTATTGTTTCGGCATATTTTGGCTTGGATGATCCTAGTTGCAAATGAGAAGTCCAATAAGATTCTGAACCATCCGCTATTACCAGAAATTTAGATTTAAAAATATGTTTTTCTTCAGAAGTTATTACCCAATTATCATTTTTATTTTCAATTTCTTTAATATTTATAGGCCTGATTAATTTAGTGCCATATTTTATTGCCTCATTGATTAATATTTCATCAAGTTTTTCTCTTTTGATAATTAAAAAAGGTGCTTCCTCTAAATTAGCAATCACCTTGTCATCAAATTTCCATGTAAAATGAACATTCTCTACCTCTGTTTCAATAGCTTCAGAGATATCTAATGGTAAATAAGATTTCACAGAGGAAGCCATACCCCCTGCACAAGGAATCAATTCAATATTTTCTTTCTTTTCAAGAATACAAACAGAATAACCTTTTAGGGATAAATGCAATGCCGTTGATGAACCTGCTAATCCTCCTCCAATTATGAGTACATCAAATATATTCAAACTTTTAAGATTTCTTTTTCTTTTTCAGATAGTTTACTTTCAATCAATGAAATAAATTTATCAGTGATTTTTTGAATTTTGTCTTGATTATCTCTTGACTCGTCTAGAGAGATTAAACCATCTTTTTCGTCTTTTTTCTCTTTATCAATAGCATCTCTTCTAATATTTCTTAAAGCAATTTTTCCCTCTTCAGCGTACTTTGATGCAAGTTTACAAAATTCCTTTCTTCTCTCTTCAGTAAGTGGGGGTACATTAATCCGTATTGTTTTACCATCGTTATTTGGAGTTATTCCTAAATCACTCATAGATATAGCTTTCTCGATAGATTGTAGACACGAAATATCGAATGGTTGTATGAGAATCGTCTGGGAATCCTGAGTCGAAATTGATGACAATGATTTGAGCGGAGTGTCTGCTCCATAATAATCAACATTTATCCTATCTAATAGAGAGGAGTTAGCTCGTCCTGTTCTAATTGTGTTGAAGTTTCTCTGAGTAGCTTCAATACTCTTATTCATACTAGATTCAATACTTGTTTCATTCATAATTAATCTATTCAGTTGGGTTAACTTATTAAAGATCCTATAGAATCTCCTGAAACCGCTTTAGAAATGTTTCCTTTTTTAAAAATATCAAAAACTACTATTGGTATATTATTGTCTTTACATAGTGCAATCGCAGTACTATCCATTACAGCAATTTCATCACTTAAAACTTGCTGATATGTAAGTTTCTTATATTTCATTGCATCATTATATTTATTTGGGTCCTTATCATAAACACCATCAACTTTTGTAGCCTTCATAACGGCTTCAGCATTTATCTCAGCGGCTCTTAATGCCGCAGTGGTGTCAGTTGTAAAAAATGGGTTTCCACATCCCCCGCCAAAGACAACTACTCTCCCTTTTTCTAAATGTCTGATAGCTCTTCTTCTAATGTACGGCTCTGCGATTTCTTGCATTTCTATTGCAGTTTGGACTCTTGTCTCTACTCCTACTCTTTCAAGTCCGTCCTGTAAAGAGATTGCATTCATAACAGTAGCTAACATCCCAACATAATCTGCTGTAGCTCTATCCATTCCATCTGCAGAACCTTTTAGACCCCTAAATATATTTCCACCTCCAACTACTATTGCCAGTTGTACTTTATTAGAAACAACTTTTGAAACATCTTCAGCAATTGATTGAACAATTGCTGGATCAATACCATATGGCTTATCTCCCATTAAAGCTTCGCCACTCAGTTTTAAGAGAATTCTTTTGTAAGTCATTCAATAATCACCCTTTTATGACAGTAGCAAGTAATATGCATTTTTTTTTAAATAAATAAGAATTTTCATGCTTCTTTAAACATTTCAATAAATTAAAAATTTTGCTGATAGTTCCAATATTGAAAACATTTAGTCTTAAAACTCAATACATCTTTGAGCTTTTATTCCTTGATCTCTGAAAGGATGTTTAATAAGATTCATTTCTGTAACTAAATCTGCAAATTCAATTATAGATTTTGGTGCCCCTCTCCCTGTAAGGACTATATGATTGTCATGTTTATCTAATCTTTTAATGAAATCAATTATCTCTCCTGGGTCAAGATAACCTAATTTAAAGGCAATATTAATTTCATCAAGAATTACTAGTTTGATAGTATGATCCGATAAATATTTTTTTGCTAAATTCCAAGCATTTCTCACACATTCTTCATCCCTGATTCTATCTTGAGTTTCCCAAGTAAATCCTTCCCCGAGAGAATGCCAAGTAACATTATTAAATAACTTTTTAAATGCTTTTTCTTCTCCCGTTTGCCAAGATCCTTTTATAAATTGAATTATTACTACCTTTTGATCATGGCCTAAAGTTCTTAAAGCCATTCCTAAAGAAGCAGTAGTTTTTCCCTTGCCATTACCAGTAAAAACGATTAGAAGACCTTTGTTCGATTTTCTTATTTTTAGTCTTTTTGATTGTATCTCTTTTCTTTTTTTCATCCTTTCCTTGTACAAATTCTCATTTACTTCGGGAGAAAAATTTCCTCCAATCCCAATTTTTAAAGCTTCTTTATCTAAGTGTTCGTTTTCTACTGAGTTTGATTGAGGATTATTTTGCATCAATTAAAATTAACTTAAATATTCTCCACTATTTTAAAGCATAAAAACTTTTAACTTTTGTTAAATTTCGATAATGCTGTATTTACAGCCTTTTGCTGATCCCTTTTTGTGATCCAGTGATGATAAGTCTGGGTATGTATACTTACAGAATGACCCATCATTCGTGCTGCAACAGAATCTGGAAGATCATAGAAAATTGTTCTTACTGCCCAAGCATGGCGAAGATCATAAGGTTTAATTTGTAATTTATAACGCTTAAATTGATCAGTAATTGTTTTCCCAATATTTTGTAACGTAGTATTTCGCAAATCTCGATTAATATTAGGCAATAGTCGGGGATTCTCACCAAGTTTGTTTAATTCGAATTGATCTACCCACTCAGGATGAAAAGGCCATACCTGATGTTCTCCAGTCTTTGTAGTATTTAGTACTCTCAATATTCTATCTCCATTTTTTTTTAAGGAGTTTAAATCACAAAAAAAAACTTCATGGTTCCTTAGGCCATAAGTAGCCATTAAAGCAAATACATATTGCCAGGATTTATTAGGAATTTTTGCCCACAGTTGTTTTATTAAATTATCGTTGGGCAAGTTCCTAAAACTTGCTTTTTTTAATCCATATCCTTTTGCCAATATTTTCCAATCCTCCGGAAGACTGTATTTAATAAAATCAGCAAAAACTTTTAGAGATGTTCCACATTGCTTCCTACTTCTGGTTGATTCTTTATAGCTTTTCAAAGTTCTAATAAATACATCACGCAGTTCTATATTTCTATTTTCATCATAAATTTTTATCATCCTTTTCATATATGGTTTATAAGAGCTATTCCAAGTGGTTTTCCTTGTGCTAGTAAAGTATTCATTTTTTATTTCTCTGAAAAAAAACTCTTCAAAATTACTTATTTGTTTATAAAAATTGAGGTCAGTAGTTTTATGATCTTTTTTAGTATTTATAAGCCAGTTTTTCCACTCAAATTGATCCAGATCTAATTGCAAATTTATTAATTGCATTTTCTTTTGAGCTTCTTTTAATCCTTGAATGTCAGCGTTTACTCCCAATGAGATTCTTTGTATTTTGAAAATCTTTTTGTCTTCTCTAGAAGGTAGTTTTCCACGGATATTAAGTTTTCCTCCTCTCTTTTCAATTTTTAATTTGCTTCCTTTCTTTGAAAAATTATCATTGATAATATTAATTTCGTGAATTATATTCATTTACTTATATAATTATTTTAATAATGACGTTTTAAACGTTTTTTGCAATCTCAATTGTTAAAAGATGAAAAAGATTGGTGTCCTACTTATGAACCTAGGAGGCCCAGAACGCATTAAAGATGTAGGTCCATTTCTTTATAATCTATTTTCTGATCCTGAAATTATAAGATTACCTATTCCATTCTTTCAAAAACCCCTAGCCTGGTTAATTAGTACTCTTAGAAGTACAAAGTCTCAACAAGCCTATCTATCAATTGGCGGGGGTTCTCCTCTTCGACGTATTACAGAACAACAAGCCAGAGAGTTACAAAGTAAATTGAGAGAAAAAGGATTTGACGCGACAACTTATATCGCAATGCGTTATTGGCATCCTTTCACCGAATCTGCAATAGCTGATATTAAAGCGGATGGGATTAATCAAGTGGTAGTTCTACCTTTGTATCCTCATTTTTCTATAAGTACAAGTGGTTCAAGTTTTAGAGAATTAAAAAAACTCCGCGATGATGATGAGGTATTCAAAAGTATATCGATAAGATGTATTAGGAGTTGGTTTAATCATCCTGGATATTTGAAGTCAATGGTTGAACTGATTTCTGAGCAGATCGCAGAATGCGATTCACCTTGTGATGCTCATGTTTTTTTTACAGCGCATGGAGTTCCTAAAAGTTATGTTGATGAAGCAGGTGATCCATATAAAGAACAGATTGAAGAGTGTGCTTCACTAATAGTAAAAGAACTTGAAAAAGAATTAAAATTCAAAAATCCTTATACTCTTTCATATCAAAGTAGAGTTGGGCCAGAAGAATGGTTGAAACCTTATACAGAAGATGTGCTTCAAGAACTTGGAGAATTAAAAATAAAAGATTTAGTAGTGGTGCCTATTAGCTTTGTTGGCGAGCATATTGAAACTCTTCAAGAAATTGATATTGAATATAAAGAAATTGCTTTAAAATCAGGGATTGAGAATTTTAGGAGAGTAAAAGCTTTAAACACTTATCCAACTTTTATTGAAGGCTTAAGTGAACTAGTCATTACTTGTTTGAAAGAACCTATTGTAGATTTAGACCAGGCTTCTCGATTGCCAGCCAAAATAAAATTATATCCTCAAGAAAAGTGGCAATGGGGATGGAATAATAGTTCAGAAGTTTGGAATGGAAGGGTAGCAATGATTGTGTTTTTAATTCTTATAATAGAATTAGTTTCTGGGGCTGGTCCTTTACATAAATTAGGGATTTTATAGGGGAATAGTTTTTTTATTTATTTAATTTCAAATTGTTTTTCATAAGGTTGATAAATTAAGCAAAATTTTATAATTGAGTTTACTATTTAAATATACTAATCCCTTGTTCAGTGACACTAACTTCTACTCCTATCTCTAAGGATGATTCAGACGATAAAAAAAAGAAATGGATTAATGGTGCTGAAGCTTTAATGGATTCTTTGAGAATTCATGGAGTAAAAGTAATTTTTGGATATCCTGGAGGTGCGATACTACCTATATATGATGCTGTTCATAAAGCTGAACAAGATGGGTGGCTGAAGCATATCATGGTAAGACATGAGCAAGGTGGCTCTCATGCCGCAGATGGTTATTCGAGAGCGACAGGCGAAGTGGGTGTTTGTTTTGGAACATCTGGTCCGGGAGCTACAAATTTAGTAACTGGGATTGCTACAGCACAGATGGATTCAGTCCCATTAGTCGTAATTACTGGACAAGTTCCTAGACCAGCAATTGGAACAGATGCTTTTCAAGAGACAGATATATTTGGCATAACCCTCCCAATTGTTAAACATTCTTGGGTAATTAGAAATCCTTCTGATATTGCTAAAGTTGTTTCTCAGGCCTTTTTTATTGCATCTTCTGGACGACCTGGCCCAGTCTTAATTGATATTCCGAAAGATGTTGGGCAAGAATTTTTTAATTACGAGCAAGTATTACCAGGAGAAATAATTCCCAAAGGTTTTAAAAGAAATGGTGAAATAAATGAAGACGATATTAGTAAAGCAATTAAATTAATTAAAGAGTCTAAAAAACCATTACTTTATGTTGGGGGAGGAGCTATTGCATCGGGAGCTCATAAGCAAGTATGTACTCTATCAACTAAGAATAGAATTCCTGTTACAACTACACTTATGGGGAAAGGGATATTTGACGAGAGAAGTGAACTTTCAGTAGGGATGTTAGGGATGCATGGCACAGCTTATGCAAATTTTGCAGTAACAGAATGTGATTTATTAATTGCTGTTGGTGCAAGATTTGATGATAGGGTAACTGGTAAATTAGATACTTTTGCTCCTAATGCTAAAGTAATCCATATTGATATAGATCCAGCTGAAGTAAACAAAAATAGAAGGGTTGAAGTGGCAATTATAGGTGATGTTTCAGAAGCTTTAAATAAAATTAATAATAATATGAGTGATAGTTCAGAAGAATTTAAGAATGAAGAATGGTTAGAAAAAATTAATCTATGGAAAAATAAACATCCTCTTTTTTCACCTCCCCCAACAGGTGATATTTATCCACAAGAAGTCTTAATAAAAGTAAGAGATTATGCCCCTGAGGCATTTATTACTACCGATGTTGGACAGCATCAAATGTGGGCAGCTCAATATCTTAGGAATTCACCCAGAAAATGGATTAGTAGTGCTGGGTTGGGGACAATGGGATTTGGTCTGCCTGCTGCAATGGGAGTTAAGGCTGCATTCCCTGAATCAGAAGTGATATGTATCGCTGGTGATGCAAGTATATTGATGAATATTCAAGAATTGGGAACACTATCTCAATATGATTTAAAAGTTAAGATCGTAATTGTAAACAATAGATGGCAGGGAATGGTGAGGCAATGGCAGGAAAGTTTTTATGATGAAAGATATTCCGCATCTGATATGAGTAATGGGGAACCAGATTTTATAAAACTTGCAGAATCTTTTGGTATCAAGGGATTCCTTATTAAAGAAAGGGATCAATTGAATACGGATTTTAAATCTGCCTTGAAATATGATGGACCCGCCTTAATAAATATTAGAGTTAAGAGAGGAGAAAATTGTTATCCTATGGTTCCACCAGGGAAAAGTAATGCTCAAATGGTGGGTTATGTAAACAAAAATCAGTCAATTTCTTAAATCATATTTTAAAAAAATTTTTTATGCTCCTTAATTATTGAATTTAAGTTTTGGTTAAGATACTTTTCAAAATATGTTTAATTATTTTATTGTTCATTAATCCGATCAAAACTTACTCTGCTGAAATCTTGCAAATAAGAAATACTAAAAATATATTAATAGGTGATCAAAACAGAAATTTATCCATTAAGTTATTTTGTTCTAATGTAGAAAAATTTAATGAATCAGTTGCTCTAGATCTTTTACAAAAGAATTTCCCAAGAGGAACTAAGGTTAGAATAAAACCTATTGGATTAAAAGATGATCAAATAGAAGCAAAAGTATTTAGATTAAATAGCGGCATTGAGATGAGTGATTTATTATCTTCAAACGATTTATCTAAAGATAATTGCTAATAATAATATTTTTTGTAATTTCATCCTGATATAAAATTCCATTGTCTCAGGCTTGTCTTGGATCTTCGGTATGAGTAAAATTCTTTACTTAAGCTAAATGTGCATTCTTTAGAAATATCTATGTTTTTTGAGAGAATGTCTTCATTAATTAGTTGAAGATAAGCATATTTTTTTAAATCTAAGGGGTTTAAATCCTTCTGTGAATAATTATAGTATTTTTGTAATCTTTCAATTTTATTTTGATATTCATATCTTTCAAAAAGTTTGATTTTTCTTATAAATTCTCTGTAACAAAATGGATCTACTAAGTAATGAGAGCTTGATATTGAGGGACCAATAGCAACTAATATTTCTCTACGAGAAGTACCTGTATTTTCAAAAATTTTAACTAATTTTTTTAGAATTTTTTTTTCAAGCCCCATCCTGCCGCAATGAACTGCGGCAACTTTCCTAGAGGATTTATCCACAAAAAATATTGGCATGCAATCTGCAGTGTAGATCCATAAGTTTTGAGTAGATTTGTCACTAATAATTCCATCTGCCTCTTTACATATTTCGGTAAAAAGTTCAGAACCGGATAATATTATATTACTGTGAATTTGTTTGAGAGAATAATTAAAATTTTGACTTCTAAAGTTTTTTTTAAGGAAATCTAGGCTTAATTTTGAGCTGTTCTTTGTGAAAAAAGCATGACTAAAACCATAATGATCTAAAAGTGGGGAGACGTAATAATTTAATATTTTTTTTTTAAAATAAAATTTTTCTTGTTAAATGATTTTTGAAGATACGGCATTTCTTATTATTAATTTATTAACTCAACGTCTTTTAAAATCCAAAATCCAGCAAATTTTTCGTCATAGGGATCTGATTGAATTGAAATGAATTGATATCCATTTGATTTCTCTTTAGATGTAGTAAATATTTTGTTTAGTTCAATTGCATCATTCTTTGGTAAATCAGTTACCAACCATTTATCATCTTCTAATGCTTCTAGAACTAATCTATTCTTATCGATACATAGTTTAACCGGTTCTAAACTACTAAACCAGGCAGCTAATGCAATTGATCTATTTTTGCTAAATAGTCTTAAGCCTGGAATAAGATTCTGATCTTTTAGTGAATCTTCAATTGGAAAGATATCTCCAAACTCAATTGGCCATGATTGAGCAGCTTTTAATTCTCCGATAGATATTTCAGAAATTGTAAGAGAATCACCTCTCACAGGTTCAGGTAAAGGTTTTGGATCGTTAATGATTTGAGAAGTAAAAGTAGGTGCTAAAACTCCATTTACATAGCCATCTTCTTTTGGATAAACAACTTTTTCTAAAAATTCGATTTTTTCTAATAATGAATAAGTTCTTCTACTAACCAAAGAATCAATTTCTAAATTATCCAATGACTTTTTAATAATTGATTTCATAGAAGATCTCCAAAATCGAACTTTTTCAGGCTTCTTCCATCCTTTTTTCTCTGCATCAAATAGTGCTTCCCTCAAAGCATTGGTGAGCCAAATTGAATTAACTTGGTTGGCAGGACAATTTTTTTGCCAAAAAAAGTTTTCTTGATTATCAAAGTTTTTTGTTGATGCGATTATTAATTCCCATCTTTTTTTACCATCATTTTCTATGATTGGTCTTGAATAAAAATCCAACTCCCAGTCGGCGATTGTCAACTCCAGATTTGATTTATTACTATCAGAGGCTACCATCTTAAATATTATTCTCTTCAAAAAGTCCTTTAGTTTTAGCTGCTCTTTCATCTGCTTCAAGCATTACTTTACTTTTATCTATAAGTAATTCTCCTGGTGAGTTCTCTAATAATGCAGTATCTAATCCTATCCTTCCTTTCTCTAAATCAATCTCAGTAACAAGGGCTTTTATAATCTCGCCTTCTACAAAGATTTCTCTTAAACTTCTTATGCTTCCATTTGTGACAGATGATTGGTGTAAAAGACCACTCGCTCCTCCTAAATCAACAAAGAATCCATAAGGTTTGACTGCAAGAACTTCTCCTTCAATTAGTTGTCCTAATTTAAGTTTTGTAAATTTTAAAATAAGCGTAGCTTTTTTCTCTGATAGAACTAATTTCTTTGATTCGGGATTTACTTCTAGGAAGGAAACTTTTAATATTTTATTTACTAGAGACTGATAATTTGATCCATCTTCAAGCTGAGATCTTGGAATAAAGCCTCTTAAACCTTCAACATCGCATGTCAAGCCACCTCTGTTAAAACCGTTAATTAAAACATCTACTAATTCGCCATTTTTTGCTATTTTCCCTACTTTCTCCCAACTCTTTCTTAAGATAAGTGCTCTAGCACTTACAGTAACCATCCCGTCAGCATTTTGCTCTTTAATTACTAAAACTTCCAACTCTAACCCTACGGGAAATTTCTCTTTAAAATTTGTTATCACACCAATCCCAGACTCTTTTTTTGGCATAAAGCCAGGAGCTTTGCCACCAATATCAATATAAAGTCCATCACTTTCAAGAGCAATTATTTTACCTTTAATAGTCTCACCTTCAAGCCCTATGGGCTCATTATCATTCAGAGCTGCTAGAAATTCATTCTCATCAAAATCATAATCATCAACTGTTCTCTCAATTTCAAATTCTTCTATTGTATTGTCTATTTCAGGAGGTTTTTCTAATTGATTTTTTTTAATTGAATTTGGATATTTGAATTCTTCATTAATTATTGAAGGCTTTGTAATTTTTTTTTCTAAAAGGACCTCATTATTCATTAAATCATTCTCATTTGAGGAGATCATTTTAGTATCATTTGATATATTTACACTTTTCAACTTTTCAGGTTTACTATTGTGAATATCCTTCTTATTTAACTGAAGGACCTGTAATGGTTTTTTGTCATCTTTATTATTGCCCTTCTTAGATGTCTTTTTTTGGGCATTATTATCACTTACTTCCTTCATAGCTAAAATAAGAATAATTTAATTTTACTTATTCTAAAGGTAATTTCTCACAAACTAAATAATGAACTTTAAATCAATACCTAAAGAATACGAATATTTAAATTGGCCAGAAGTGAAAAATATAGCTGCTAGCGATAGATCAACTATTATTTGGCCTTTCGGCGCAGTCGAGCAGCATGGTCCTCATTTACCCTTGGGTACGGACAGTTTGTTTGTTGATGCAATTTTAAATGAGGTCATGCAATTGATGCCTGAAGAAATACCTCTGAAAAGGATTCCAACTCAATATATTGGATTTTCTCCAGAACATTTGGGTTTCTCTGGAACTCTATCATTATCTTCTCAAATCCTCACGTTAATGATAAAGGAGGTTGGTAAGCAATTATCTGATATTGGTTTTAAGAGATTAATTTTATTAAATGCTCATGGGGGTCAGATATCTTTATTAAATACAGCTTCAAGGGAATTAAGAGTAATTGCTCCGAAACTCTCCGTATTTCCTTGTTTCTTGTGGAGTGGAGTAGATGGTCTAGATAATCTTTTGACTAAAAGTGAAATTGAGAGTGGATTACATGCTTCATTAGCAGAAACTAGTTTGATGATGTCTATCAAGAAAGAAAGGGTTGGCGATGAAAGGCCATGTGAAGGGATTTCAATAGATATCCCTAAAGGTTGGAGTCTTGAAGGGGATTCTCCTACGGCATGGTTTACAAAAGATATTAGTAATTCAGGAGTTATTGGAGATAGCAGAGGTGCAAGCTCTGAACTTGGTAACGAAATTAAAAAATTACTAGTCAATCACTGGTATAATATGTTGCTTTCTTTAATGTCTTCTGATTGGCTTATTCAATAAGTTTTTAAAGATTTAACTATTGTGCGTTTTAAGAAGTGGTTTAACAATTGAAACTATTTTCATGATATATATATATTTTCATTATAATTGTGTAAACTCATTGCATAATGAACTAAAGCTTTACCGACATGCAAACTCTTGAATCTAATAAAAACTCCAATTTAGAAGCCTCTTCTGATGAAAATGTGGTTAATTTACCTGATTTCACAACTGATGAGTACAAAGATGCTTACAGCAGAATTAATGCAATTGTTATTGAGGGTGAACAAGAAGCCTATGATAATTACATTTCGATAGCTAGCTTACTCCCTAAAGATTCTGAAGAGCTTACAAAACTTGCCAAAATGGAGCTTAAACACAAAAGGGGTTTTATTGCATGCGGAAAAAATTTAAGTGTTGAAGCTGATATGGTATTCGCTAAAGAGTTCTTCTCAAAACTTCATGGAAATTTCCAAACTGCTTTAGAAAATGAAAATTTAACGACTTGTTTATTAATCCAAGCAATTTTAATAGAGGCATTTGCAATATCCGCATACCATGTTTACATCAGAGTTGCAGATCCTTTCGCTAAAAAGATTACTCAGGGAGTTGTTAATGATGAATATTTACATCTTAACTATGGTGAAAAGTGGCTTAAAGATAATCTACATACTTGCAAAAATGAATTAATAGCTGCAAATAAAGCTAATCTACCTCTCATAAAAAAAATGCTTGATCAAGTTGCTGAAGATGCTGCAATCTTATCAATGGATAAGGAGGAATTGATGGAAGAATTCATGATTGCTTACCAAGATGCATTATTAGAAATGGGCCTTGACAATAGAGAGATAGCAAGAATGGCTATGGCAGCTATAGTTTAATAATTTTTTAATTTATTGATATCTTTTATTAACTTTAGAAATAGCTTTATGCTATTGTTTTTACCTGTAAGACGTATTTTTCATAAAAGTCTCAATGTTTGGGCTAATTGGTCACTCGACAAGTTTTGAAGATGCAAAAAGAAAAGCCTCTTTATTAGGCTTTGATCATATTGCTGATGGTAATTTAGATGTATGGTGTACTGCTCCGCCTCAACTTGTTGAGAACGTGGAAGTTAAAAGTGCCGTAGGAATAACAATCGAAGGTTCTTATATAGATTCATGCTTTGTTCCAGAAATGCTTTCAAGGTTTAAAACCGCGAGGAGAAAAGTTTTAAATGCTATGGAACTTGCCCAAAAAAAAGGTATTAACATAACTGCTTTAGGTGGATTTACTTCTATAATTTTTGAGAACTTTAATCTTCTTCAACATAAACAAATAAGAAATACATCTTTAAATTGGGAAAGATTTACAACGGGTAATACACATACTGCTTGGGTAATATGTAGACAATTAGAATTAAATGCACCTAAGGTTGGCATTGATGTACATAAAGCTAATGTTGCAGTAGTTGGAGCGACTGGCGATATTGGAAGTGCTGTATGTAGATGGCTTACTAGTAAAACTGGTGTTGGAGAACTTCTCATGGTTGCTAGGCAACAGGATCCTCTACTCGCCCTTCAAAAAGAATTAGGAGGAGGACAAATTAAGACTTTAGATGAGGCCTTGGCTCTTGCAGATATTGTTATCTGGGTTGCGAGTATGCCTAAAACTATGGAAATTGATATTTCTAAACTTAAAAAACCTTGTTTGATGATTGATGGAGGATATCCAAAGAACCTTGATGAAAAATTTAAGGGTGATGATATTCATATACTAAAAGGCGGAATTGTTCAGTTTTTCAATGATATTGGTTGGAATATGATGGAATTAGCTGAGATGGAGAATCCTCAGAGGGAAATGTTTGCATGTTTTGCAGAAGCAATGATTTTAGAATTTGAAAAATGTCATACAAACTTTAGTTGGGGAAGAAATAATATTACACTTGAAAAAATGGAATTTATTGGCGCAGCTTCTGAAAAACATGGATTCTCTGCTATTGGACTTGACAAGAATATAAAACCTTTACCTGTTTGATTTACTATGCCGAGAAGATATTTACTAGATTTTGAAAAGCCTTTAGTTGAACTAGAGAAGCAAATAGAGCAAATTAGAGAATTGGCACGAGATTCAGAGGTAGATGTAAGCCAGCAGCTTTTGCAACTTGAAACATTAGCTACAAGAAGAAGAGAGGAAATCTTTAAATCACTTTCTCCTTCTCAGAAAATTCAGGTTGCAAGACATCCTCAAAGACCAAGCACATTAGATTTTGTACAAATGTTTTGTGATGATTGGATCGAACTTCATGGAGATAGAAATGGGGGGGATGATATGGCTTTAATAGGTGGAATAGGAACTATTAATAATCAATCAGTCCTTTTATTAGGCCATCAGAAGGGAAGAGATACAAAAGAAAATGTTATCAGGAATTTTGGTATGGCAAAACCTGGAGGGTATCGTAAAGCCCTAAGGTTAATGAAGCATGCCAATAGATTTAACCTGCCTATTCTTACTTTTATAGATACTCCAGGTGCATATGCCGGACTTTCTGCAGAAGAACAAGGACAAGGGGAGGCAATAGCAAGAAATCTTAGAGAAATGTTTGGTTTGAGAGTTCCAATTATTGCAACCGTTATTGGAGAAGGAGGATCTGGTGGAGCATTAGGAATAGGAGTCGCTGATAAATTATTGATGTTCGAGCATAGTGTGTATACAGTCGCTAGCCCTGAAGCATGTGCTTCAATATTGTGGAGAGATGCTGCAAAGGCTTCTGAGGCAGCATCTGCATTAAAAATAACTGGTCAAGATCTTCTTAAATTAGGAGTGATTGATGAGGTACTTCCAGAGCCTGCAGGTGGAAATAACTGGGCGCCTCTCCAAGCAGGCGAAACTCTTAAATGTTCAATTAAAAAACATATTAATGAATTATTAAAATTAGGGGAAGATGAACTATTAGAAAGAAGATATAAAAAATTTAGGATATTAGGAAAATTTATAGAATCTGTAAATCTTGAAGAGATTCAAAATGAGATTCCCAATTTAAATGAGTAAACAAAAACTAGCTTTAATTACTGGAGCAACTAAGGGCATTGGAAGATCAACTTCAATAGCCTTTTCAGAGGCTGGATGGGATTTGATTTTGCTTGCCAGAAATCAAAATATGCTTGAAGATTTAAAAAAAGAACTTTCAGAAAAATCTAATAAAGTTTATTTAGTAAATTGTGATTTATCCCAGTCAGAGGTTATTAATAGTTCACTAAAGAATGTTATAGAAGAAATTGGATGTCCCTCAGTCTTAATAAATAATGCTGGATTTGCTTATAATGGTGATCTGATTGGAATGCCATTGGATACTTGGCAAAAGATTATTCAAGTCAACCTTACTAGTATTTTTCAAATATGCTCCTTTACTGTCCCATTTATGAGAAAAGAAGGGGGTTTAATTATTAATGTAAGTAGCCATGCTGCTAATAATGCTTTTCCTCAATGGAGTGCTTATTGCGTATCTAAAGCGGCATTAGCAAGTTTCACAAAATGCTTAAGAGAGGAAGAAAGAGCAAACTTTATTAGGGCTTGTACAATTACTTTGGGATCTGTGAATACTCCTCTTTGGGATTCTGAATTTGTTAATTCTGATTTCAATAGAGATTCAATGCTTTCTTCTAAAAAAGTTTCAGAAATAATACTCTTTATGGCTGAGCAACCAGATTCTCAGATAATAGAAGATCTTACACTAATGCCCTCTACAGGAGCATTCTGAATATGTAAGTAGGTTAAAGTAATTATTTACAAATTCTTTTATGTTTCTTTTAGTTCGTATGAACATTCTAATGTGATATAATTTCATAGTGAAATTACACTTTAAAATATAAAGTACAAATAGTTTTCAGAATTCTATATTTATTTATGTCTATAACTCCTAGTGACAATATCAAAAAAGAATTAGATGAAAATATTTCGGATAAATTAATTTCTGAAATAATCAGAGATCGAATAAAGTTAAATAAAAAGAGATTTCACGCTAATGATAATATTGCTGATTTTATTAATCCAGGTGAACTTGAAATTTTACAAAAGGAAGTCTCTTGCAGAATCAGAGATTTATTAAAGTCTTTAGTAATTGATATTGAAAATGATCATAATTC
>Ga0160422_10000380_pt1 | contig 26598 bp, 25 predicted proteins | sample Fk160mmetaG_FD_108192 | JGI IMG/M metagenome (GOLD analysis project Ga0160422, IMG submission 108192) | Marine microbial communities from the Central Pacific Ocean - Fk160115 60m metaG | ecosystem: Environmental > Aquatic > Marine > Oceanic > Photic zone | place: The Central Pacific Ocean...
AGGATTAACTCCTGTTCTCGCCGATATAGATTCATCCACTTATACACTTTGTCCCAAGTCATTGATTAATGCAATAACGGAAAAAACCAAAGTTGTCATTGTTGTTCATTTATATGGACAGACGGCCTATCTAGATGAAATCATAGAAATTTGTGAGCGAAATTCGATAGCATTAATTGAAGATTGTTCACAAGCTCATGGCGCTAAAATAGATGATAACTATGTTGGTTCATTTGGAGATATTGCAACTTGGAGTTTTTGCCAAGATAAAATTATTTCTACGGGTGGAGAAGGAGGAATGGTAACGACGAATAATCTTAGATTGTATAAAAAAGTTTGGTCATTGAAAGATCATGGAAAATGTCTAGACCTAGTCAGAAAAGATGACAAACCAAGCAATTCTTTTAGATGGTTACATGATAATCTTGGATCAAACTGCAGACTTACGGAAATGCAAAGTGCAATAGGAAGAATTCAGCTGAGAAATTTATCAAAAACAAACTTCTTAAGGACAAGAAATGCTAATATCCTTAAAAATGAATTAAAAAATATTCCTTTTTTAAGAATTCCCTCACAACCTAATAATATTAAACATGCATGGTATAAATTCTATGTTTATCTAGAAGAAAATAAATTAAAAAGTAACTTGGATAGGGAAAAGATAATAAATATGTTAAATAAAAAAGGGGCTAAGACTTATTCAGGTTCTTGTAGTGAAATTTATTTAGAAAAATGTTTTAAAAATATCACCCCTAAGAAAAGATTGATGGTTGCAAAAAAACTAGGTGAAACTAGTTTAATGTTCTTGGTTCACCATACCATTTGCGAAGAACAAATGAATAAATATGCTCTTCTAATTAAAAAAGTTTTAAAAGAAGTTTCTTAATGGAAAAAAATTTTTTACATAAAGATTTCAATTATTATGGGAAATTAATAAGGAGTCTTCCAAGATTTAAAAGAAGATTAATACTGATATTAATAGACTTCTTATCAATAATTTTTTCCTTATCACTAAGTATTTGTTTTTTTTATAATTACAGGCTTATTTCTTTTAATAATCTAATATTAGTTTTGATGCCTATTTCTATATTTGGAATTTTAATATATTTAAAAAATGGCAAGTATAAAAGTATTAGTAGGTATAGAAGTGAGGCATTAATTGAAAAATATTTTATTAATAATATACTATTAACTTTCTTAATTTTTATAACTAATCTTATTACTAATCTAGATTATTTTTCTATAAAATCATTATTTCTTTTTACAATAACACTTACTTTTTTAAATATACTTTTTAAATCTTTAATAAAACAGTTAATACAAAAAAATCTTGATTCTTCTGAAAAATTAAATTCTAAAAATATAGTCATTTATGGCGCAGGCAACGCTGGCGCCCAATTAGCTGCTTCTATTATTATTTCAACTAAATATAACTTGATAGGATTTATTGATGACAATTCTGATCTGAAAGGTAGAAATATTTATGAGATCCCAATATTCTCGCCAAATTATTTAGTTAAAGAATCAAATAATATTGATCAAATATTTTTAGCCATCCCATCTTTAAATATAAAACAAAGATTAAGGCTCATCAATAAGATATCAGAACTTTCTATTCCAATTCTTCAAGTGCCTTCAATTGATGAATTAGCAAAAGGTATTGTAAGTATTTCAGACTTAAGACCAATATCAATTGAAGATCTTATCGGGAGGGAAAAGATAAGTCCATTAAAAAATATTTTTGGCAAAAGTATTAAGGATAATGTAGTTTTTGTTTCTGGTGCAGCAGGATCAATCGGGGAAGAAATTTGCGTTCAATTATTAACTCTTAATCCCAAAGAAATTATTCTCTTTGATATTAGTGAAGCATCTTTATATAAATCACTTGAAAATCTTAATGACTTAAATCAAAGTGATGTAAAGGTAACTCCATTTCTGGGTTGCGCGACTAACTATAAATTGCTTATAAGTATTTTTAATGAAAAAAAAGTTAATATTGTTTTTCATGCTGCGGCCTACAAACATGTGCCATTAGTAGAAATTAATCCAATAGAGGGTATAAGAAATAATATTTTCTCCACTAAAGCTATTTGTGAAGCTTCAAAAGAAACCAATTCAGTTGAAAAAGTGATTCTCATCTCTTCTGATAAGGCGGTAAGACCAGCAAATATAATGGGTGCCAGCAAAAGAGTTTCAGAATTAATAATACAAGGATTCGCAGAAGAATCTAAAGTTAAAAATCCTTCAAAAGTTTTTTCTATGGTTCGATTTGGAAATGTTATTGGCTCTTCGGGATCTGTAATCCCTCTTTTTAAAAAACAAATTAATAAAGGAGGCCCAATAACTATTACCCATAAAGATATATACAGATATTTCATGACAATTGAAGAAGCTGCTCAATTAGTCATACAATCTGCAGAAATAGCTAAAGGGAATGAAGTTTTCTTATTAGATATGGGTGAACAAATAAAGATAATAGATATAGCCAAGCAACTGATAAAGATAAACGGTTTATCCTTAAAAAATGAAAAAAATCCAACTGGAGATATTGAGATAGAATACATAGGCCTGAGACCTGGAGAAAAGCTAAAAGAAGAACTATTAATTGATTCTAAGGCAACAAAAACAATACATCCTTTAATTTTTTCAGCTAGGGAAAGTTCGGTACCACTAAAAGAATTAGTTCTAAAATTGAATAATCTCGATTTTTATTGTAAGGAACAAAATAAAGCAGAAGTCTTTAAAGCTTTAAAAGAAATAGTGCCAGAATGGAAAAATTAATAATCCTTTTTTTTATTAATCTAGAGAATTAAAATAAGTATGCTATAAAAGTTATTCATAAATTTTTATTATTTAAAAAAAAGAACACAAGTGATATTAATTTAAATATAAAATTTTTAACTATTAAATTATGTTTATTCCAGTAATGAAATTAAATATTCTCCATAACTACTTTTAATAAGAGGTTTAGCTAATTCTGATAATTGTGAAGAATTAATCCACCCTAGACGCCAAGAGATCTCCTCAGGGCAAGAAAGCTTTAATCCTTGTCTCTTCTCAAGTGTTCTTATATAAGAGCCCGCTTCATGTAAAGATTCAAATTTGCCCGTATCAAACCATGCCATCCCCCTACCAAAGACCTCAACACTTAAAGTATTTTCTTCCATATAAAGTTTAATCAAATCTGTTATCTCTAACTCCCCTCTACTAGATGGAGATATTTCTTTGGCTTTTTTACAAGCATATTTATCAAAAAAATAAAGTCCTGTAATTGCATATTTACTTTTAGGTTGCTCTGGTTTCTCCTCAATACTTAAAACTTTTCCATGTGAGTTAAATTCAACAACTCCATATCTTTTAGGATCTGATACTGGATAAGCAAATACTGTAGCCCCATCAAATTTTGTTGATACATTAGAAAGCAATTCGCCCAGCTCATTACCATGAAAAAGATTATCACCAAGAATTAATGCAGAGGGACTTCCATTTAAAAATCTTTCGGCCATTAAAAATGCCTGTGCCAATCCATCTGGAGAATGTTGTACTTTATAAGAAATTTTTAATCCCCATTTAGAACCATCATCTAATAAATCTTCAAATAATTTCTTATGTATTGGAGTAGTAATAATTAAAATTTCTCTTATGCCACATAACATTAAAGTAGATATGGGATAATAAATCATCGGTTTATCATAGACAGGCAGTAACTGCTTACTAATAGCTTTTGTTATAGGATAAAGTCTTGTTCCGCTGCCTCCAGCAAGAATTATGCCTTTTCTCATTAATACTTATTTGATATTTAAATAAAATATCATATTAATTAAATTTGATTCTAGATTCCTAGTCTTTCTCCTCTATATCCTGATTTATCAGCAATCTTTTTGCACCAATCTAAATTATCTAAATACCACTTTGTTGTAATTTCTAAAGCATCAAGAAATTTATATTTTGGTTTCCATCCTAGTTCATTAGTAATTTTTTCTGAATTAATTGCATATCTGAAATCATGGCCAATTCTATCAGGGACTTTGAATATTAGATCCTCATATAAAAGGCCCTTGTCGCAGGGTTTATGAATATTTAATATTTGACAAATTGACTTTATTACATTCAAATTAGTATTTTCTCCATAACCACCAATACAATAGGTTTGTCCTATTGAGCCTTTTTGAATGACCATTAATAATGCATCAATATGATCATTGATATATAACCAATCTCTAATATTTGATCCATCTCCATACATTGGAATTTTTTCACCATAAATCGCCTTTTGAATTACTAATGGGATAAGTTTCTCGGGGAACTGCCTTGGACCAAAATTATTTGAGCAATTAGTAATTAAAGAAGGGAAGCCATATGTATGATGCCAAGCTTTAACTAGATGATCACTACAAGCTTTACTGGCTGAATAAGGACTTTTAGGGTCATAAGGTGTTGATTCATTGAATTTTGGATCTTCTTTTCCTAAAGATCCAAAAACTTCATCAGTACTTACATGAAGAAATTTGAAATCAGATTTTCTTCTACTTGATAAATTTAGCCAATATTTTAATGAAGCATTAAGTAAGTTGAATGTGCCCAAAATATTACTTTCAATAAAAACTTCAGGATTTTCTATAGATCTATCCACATGACTTTCTGCTGCTAAATGAAAAATAATATCTGGATCAGATAATTTAATTACATTTTCTACCTGATCTAAATTCTTTAAATTGATATTAAAAAATTTATAATTCTTAGAAAATTCTGGATGATTCAACAAATAATTATTTGTTATAAAATCACTTGCATATCCTAATTTATCTAAATTAAATACTTTTGATTTAGGACTTTCTATTAGTATTTTTCTTATAAGAGCACCACCAATAAATCCCGCACCCCCAGTTACAAGAATTCTTTTATCAGAATCAAAGCTTATCATTATTTTTTAGGAAAGAATTTCTTTTAAAAATACAATATTTAAATTATATATTGTCAGATAAAATAAAAATTAAATATTTAAATAGGTTATTACATAAATAATACAAAATTATTATTTTTGATTAATTTGTTATTTTAATAATTATTAGTAATCATTAAAGATGAATTTATATATTTAACAAGATAAAATTAGTTATCATGGATAAAAATTTTTTTCTTTTTAATTTAATTTAAAATTTTCGATTCTTATTTTTTATGTATTTAATATTCCTTATTTAATAATTATATTTTTTTATGAATAAAAAGATATTAAGACAAATAACTAAGTCACATAATAAGATAATGTCATGTCGATAAAAATTGTTCAATAATGACTAGAGTTGGATTAAAAGGGGAACAATTAGGATTAAGGCTTTTAATAAAAGGGATTTGGAGACATATATCGAAGAAAAGAAAAATTCAATTAGGACTTCTATCATTGTTCATGCTTTGTAGTGGCATTTCTGAAATATTTTCCTTAGCCGCAGTTGTACCTTTTTTATCTGCATTGAGTAACCCACAATACGTTTGGGAATTACCATTATCTCAAGGTTTTATTAAATTCTTAAGGCTGCAAAATCCTAATGATCTTTTATTTTTCATAACAATTATATTCAGTTTTGGGGCAATTATGGCTGCTGTAATTAGATTAATAAACCTTTGGACAAATTGCAGAGTTGCTGCATTGATTGGTAGTGATATAAGTTGCAAAGCATATCAAAAAACACTTTATCAAAAGTATCAGTTTCACTTAAATAGGAATACGAGTTCAGTTGTTGCTGCCACAACTACTGAAATTAATCTTACTGTTGCAACAATAGATTATTTTCTTCAATTAATTACTTCTTTTATAGTAGTAATTAGTATCGTATCAACTCTGATAATTATTAATCCATTAGTTGCATTTGTATCTTGTTTAATTTTTGGATCAGCATATTTAATAATTTCAACCTTAGTTAGAAAAAGACTGAATTTAAATAGCAAAATTATTGCAAATGGTATAAACGAACAATTAAAAATTTTACAAGAAGGATTAGGTGCTATTAGAGAAATTTTATTAGATGGTAATCAAAAAACTTATCTTGATATATATCGTCAAGCAGATAGACCGAGAAGAAGAAAACAAGCAGAAAGCCAATTTCTCGCCGTTTTCCCAAGATATACTTTAGAAGCATTGGGCCTTGTTTTAATAGGAATATTGGCTATATCTTTAAGATCTCAAGAGACAAACACATATTTTATCCTGCCAACTCTAGGTACACTTGCATTAGGATCTCAAAGATTATTGCCATCACTTCAACAGCTATATGCTGCCTGGGCAGGTATCAAGTCTAATTCAGCAGCTGTATTACAAGTAATTGAGATACTTGATCTTCCAATCCCCAGAAGTGAATCACAAATAATAAAATCTCCACTACCGTTTAAGAGAGATATCATCATTAAAAAAGTTACTTTTAGTTATTCTGATAAGCCACCGTATATTTTGAACTCTATAAATTTAGAAATAAATCCTGGTGATAGAATTGGAATAATTGGTAAAACAGGAAGTGGTAAAAGTACATTTGTAGATATAATGATGGGCTTATTAAAACCATCAGCAGGCGAAATATTAGTTGATAATAAAAATATTCATGATTTAAATTATCCACAAAGATTAGCCAGATGGAGATCAGCTATTGCCCATGTGCCACAAAGTATTTATTTAGCTGATAGAACAATTGCAGAAAATATAGCCTTTGGATTGTATGGAAATGCTATCGATATTAATCGAGTCAAAATTTGTGCAAAACAAGCCCAGCTAGAAGCTTTTATTGACAATTCAAAAGATGGATATAATACTTTTGTTGGTGAAAGAGGAATAAGACTAAGCGGAGGCCAACGTCAAAGAATTGGTATTGCAAGAGCTCTATATAAAAATGCAAAAATACTAATTTTAGATGAGGCAACTAGTGCTCTAGATACCCTTACCGAGATCGCAATAGTTAATGCAATAAAAGCATTAAATGCTAATATTACAATTATTATGATTGCTCATAGGGAAACAACACTCGATCAGTGCAATAAAATAATAAAAGTTGTTGATGGTGAAATAATAAGCAGAATTTAAAAAAAATTATTAAATTTATAATATTCTGATAATTTTTCATTAAATAAATAGTTTTTAGAGATAAATTTATAACTAACTAAAACAATAATTTAGTCCTCATGAAATTCTTTACAATAGTCAAAGCTAAATCTGAAAGAATAAAGAATAAGAATTTTCAAATTATTTTTGATAAAACACCATTATGGCTTTGGACAATTAACAGAATTTTAAAGGATGGTAATGATAAGGTATACGTGAATACCGATTCAAATGAAGTAATTGAATATGCTAAAAAAAGCACAAATATTATTCCTATTGTAAGAAGTCAAAAACATCGCAATTGGGAATTAGAAAGTAAAACAAAAGGTTCTCCAGTGGAATCAATGTTTCAAGAATTCTGCGATGAATATTCTTCAAATGATCAAGAGAAAGTATGCTTATTTCATGTTACTTCTCCATTCTTAAACAAAAAAAGTATTATTAAAGCTTCAAATTTATTAGATAATGGATATGATTCTGTTCAATCTGTAAAAATTATCAAAGATTTTCTTTTCAAACAGGAAAAAGATAATATTATCCCATTAAATTACGATACAAATATTGTGCAAAGGACACAGGATCTAGAACCAATATTTATGTCTTTAGGAGCATTTTTCATAGCAAGATCTTCTCAAGTGAAAAATACAGGTAAACGCACACCTGGGAAAAACTATCCATATGGTTTGAATGAACTTGAAAGTATTGAAATAGATACTCAAGAACAATTAGAGTTTGCAAGATTGATAGCAAGTTTAGAATTTGTTTAAATTATATTTAAGCAATTTTAGTGTTATAATCTATTACTGCTAAGTATTTAGAATATGCATTTTGAAAATAATGCAAAGATAGAAGAAAAACTGAATAATATCAATATAATCGACGTTACACTTAGAGATGGTGGCCATCAAGTTAATTTTGACTGGCCTAATAAATACTATTCTCAACATATTATTGAAGTTAATAAGCTTAAATCTATTAATTTTATTGAGTTAGGTTATTGGAAACAAACTGCAAAATCAAAAAATAAATTTTATAACCTTAATGAGCAAGATCTTGAGGGATTTGGATCATTAACTAATAGTTGCAAAAAATTTTCAATAATGATTGATTGTCATTATTGCAGTCATAACATTTCTGATTATCCAAGTAAAGAAAATTATGGAATTGGTTTAGTTAGGGTTTGTTCCCGCTCAGAAGATATAAATTCAGCAGTAAAACTTGGAGAGGATATAAAAAAAAGAACTGGTTCTTTATTAAGCATGAATTTTTTCAATATTACAAATTATACAGATAGTGAATTAACAAAATGTGTAAAACTAGCTGCTAATGCTGGTGCAGATTTTATTTATTTCGCAGATACTCATGGCACATTAGATTTATTGAGAGACTTTGAAAAATACCATAATCTGTCAAAAATAATTAATGATTATAAGATAGTTCCAGGTTTTCATTTACATGATCATTCTGGTAAAGCTTATTTAAACTATAGAATTTTACCATATTTGAATTTTGGTTCAACAGATGTATCTCTATCAGGTATGGGTAAAGGTGATGGTAATCTTAAGCTAGAACATATAATAGATCCAACAGAAAATCCTAATATTTTAAATTTACTAGAAAATAACAGAAAACTTTTAAACATGAAGCCTTCATCATACGGTCTAATATCATCTCATTACTCCATAACAGACTATTATGCAAATGAAGCAAAAAAGAAAGGCTTGTCCCCTAGTAAATTCCTTGAAATAGCTGCAAAAATAGATGGTAGATTTAAGGATGTATACAATGATGAGGTTTTAACAAAATGAAAAAAGCCCTTCTAACGGGACATACGCGCGGTTTTGGAAATGAAATTTTGAAAGTTTTGTTAAAAAACGATTGGAATGTTGAAGGTATATCAAGAACTAAAACAAAAAGAATTTTAAATTTAAATTCTCATCAGGTAGATTTGTCAAATTTATGCGAATTAAATAATCTATTTACAAAAGAATCATCGCTTAATAATGATTTTAATTTAATAATTTTAAATGCAGGCATATTAGGTAAAATCAAACCTGCAGTTGAAATTAGAAATGAAAGTTTAATTGAAATTTTAAATATAAATTTTCTTGCAAACAAAACAATTATTGATAAATGTTTAAATCAATCAGATAAACCAAAGAAATTTATATTAATAAGTAGTGGAGCAAGTACAAAAGGTTACTCAGGTTGGTTGGAATACTGTTGTAGTAAAAGCATCGGTGATTCAATGATGCGAGTTTACGCAAGAGAACATAAACAGCATATTTTCACTTCGATTTCTCCTGGTGCTCTAAATACAGAAATGCAGACCTTGATAACTAATTCTGATTTAGAAAAATTAACAGATTTGAAGAAATTTTATGATTTAAAGAAAAATAATTCTCTTAGATCTCCAGAGGAAGCCGCAAACAAATTTTATGAACTTATTGAAAAATTAGATAATGAAATGTCAGGAAAGTTTTTAAAGATATAAGCTCATATTTAAATCATTATTTAAGATTAAATTATTTTTTAATTATTTATGTTCCATTTTATTAACAAATTTTCAAGAAAACTTTTATTTCTAAATAGTCTTTTTTGGAAATATAATAAGAAAAAATTAAAAAGTGTAAAGTTAGTTGTTTTTGATGTAGATGGAGTTCTTACGGATGGAAGTCTATGGATATCCAAATCTGGTGAGATATTTAAAAACTTTAATGTAAAAGATGGTTTAGGAATTCATCTTTTACAGGAAAAAGGTATTGAAATTGCATTTATCAGTGGAGGTTTAAGTGGCTCGACAGAATTTAGAGCAAAACAGTTAAATATAAAATATTGTTATGTGGGAGTAAAAGACAAGTCTCAAAAAATAAAAGAAATTCAGAAACTTACTGGTTTTAATAAAAATCAAACTGTATTTTTAGGAGATGATCTTAACGATTTAGTAGTTAAACAAAATGTTTCCTTATTAATTGTTCCATGTAATGCATCTACCGGTATTAGAAAAAAGGCTGATATTATACTTACAAAAAAGGGCGGAGATGGAGCTGTAAGAGAGTTTGTAGATAAGCTTTTAACTAATGATCCTTACTACAGGCGCATTAATAGGGAAGGCTGGGTAAAAACTAATATATAAATTACTAATATACTTTTCTTATCAGAGTTAGAATCTCTTAGTCAAATAACAATAAATTTAATATATACTTTTTAGTGTAGGTTTAAATATAAAATTATAATTAACAAGATAATCTAAAAATGAAGACATTTGAAATTTCAACTGATAAATTATTTACAAATATAACCGATATTATCAATAACGAACTTAAAGATTATTCTAATGGACTTGCACATATTTATACTCCACACACAACAGCTTGTTTAACAACATTAGAAGATGAATTATTACATCTTGTAGATGTAAGATTTTTCTTAGACAAATTAGCACCTTTACATAAAGATCCTGAAGGCGATCATAAAAACATAAAGTACTTACATGATTTAATATCTTTAAGGTCAGATGTTCCATCAAATGAGAGAATTAATGGTCATTCTCATATAAGAGGCTTATTCTTTAGGAGCTCTGAATTGATCCCATTTATTTCAGGTAAATTATTATTAGGACAATGGAAATCTATATTTTTTGTAGAACTTGATCCTGGTCGAGATAGAAAGTATTATCTAAATATTCTAAAAACAGAAGATTAAATTTTGATCATATTAATTTTAAGTATTTAGTTAATAACTTTATATCCTCCATAAATTGAGTTTAATCTTTTTGTGATATTTGTTGAAGGTATTAATCCATTTAGTTTTAAAGTCGGGATAACATTATCCTCAAGTAAGCAAAGTGTTGCATCGACAAACTCATTTTTATGCAGCCATCTTAGTATTTTAATTTCATCTTGCGCTTCATGATACTTAGATTCGTAAAATGATTCTTTAACATAATGAGAAACTCTTGTTTCTTCCTTAATACTAAATTTTGAAACATAAATGAAATTTTTTGCAATTAACTGATCCATTATTAATGTATAACCAGTTCTTGGTATTTTCGTAAATTTAAATGGACAATTTATATTTCTCAGAAACTTATTATGTTTTCTAGTTTTGAATTCAGCATGAAATATATTTTTATATGATTTCCTATATTTATCAAAATTCTCATAAAAATAATCAATATAATCTTCTCGATATTCTTGATAAAGTTCTTTAAATTTTTCTTTTGAAATATTTTTACGGATCAAGTTTAAATATAGATGATTGCATAATCCTAATTGGTCGCAAATTGAACCATTATTATTATTTGGCAAAGAGAAATTACATCTAATATTCCTGGGAAAAGAATCAAAAAGATTATTTAATTGTAATTCTTTATAAGGCTTACTACCTATAATTAAAAATTCGTCTGACATAATAAATTTTAATTACTATAAACAAATTAATTTTTATTTATTTTGCAAAATAGAGTTAACTATTTCAATAATATTTAAAACCATTGATTTAGGTATGTTATCAAAGATTGGGAAAGAAATATTATGCTTGCAATAATATTCAGCATTTTTAAATTGTCCATAACTATAACCAAGAAATCTGTAAGCAGGCATTATATGAATTGGAGTTTTATAGCTAATATTTACGCCTATATTTTTTTTGTTTAATTCTTTAACAAATAAATCTCTATCACCTCTAAAAATAAAAGGCAATAAATAATGGGATGGTCTAGCATTTAAGGGTATTTTAATTGGTTTTAATAATTCCGAGTTAAAACCGTCTAAATACATTTTATAAATATCACCCCTATGCTTAATATTATCTTCAAGTCGTTTTAATTTTTTATTAAGAATTGCTGCCTGAATTTCATCCATACGCGAATTATATCCCTCTATTGAAGCTACATAATCAGATTCGATTCCATAGAATCTTAATTTTCTAATTAATTCATTAATTTTTTCACAACTGGTACAAATCATCCCTGCGTCCCCAAAAGAACCAAGAGACTTTGTAGGATAAAAAGAAAAAGTTGAAATTTCACCAAAACTTCCTACTTTCTGACCTTTAAATTTTGTGCCATGTGCCTGACTGCAATCTTCTAAAATATGAATTTTATATTTTTTAGCAATTGAACATATTCTTTCCATATCGCAAGGTAATCCGTACAAATGAACAGGAATAATAGCTTTAGTTTGTGAATCAATTTTTTCTTCAATTTTATTTACATCAATTAAAGATGAGTCATTAACATCTACAAAAACGGGTTGGGCGCCTGCTTGGCAAATTGCAGAAACGGTTGGTATTGCAGTATTAGGTACTGTAATTACCTTATCACCTTTTCCAATATTGAGAGCCTTTAATCCTAAAAATATTGCATTTGTGCCATTATCACAGCCGACCGCATATTTTGTCCCAATATATTCTGAAAATGATTTTTCAAAATTATCTAACTGTTTACCAAAGAGTAGTCTGCCTGAATCAAAAACTTCATTAATACAATCTATATATTCATTTCTATGTATCTCAAGATCAAATTTATATGTCCAAGAAGGTATATTCATTTTTTTTACCTTAGCAAAAATTTAGTTAATTTATATTGATAGTTAAGCATATCTAAATCTGATAAGTCCATAAATATTCGAAGTTTTTTTTTATTTTTTTTATTTAAACCTTTGTTTAAATAACTTTCTAACATTTAATTCTTTTTGAGAAAAAAATAGAAGATTAATAATAGATTTAAATATATAAAAACAATAAAAAATATATATATGGAGTTCTTAAAGATTTTATCTAAAAAATTTTAATCTATTCACATAAATGTTAAATTTAAAAAAACATTTTTAGCTTACTATGTGTGGAATTTTTGGAATGATAATAAAAGGAAAAGATCTAATTACATATAATGAATTTAATAAACTTTCTAATAACCTGTTTAAATATTCTTCAACAAGAGGTAAGGAAGCTGCTGGATTTGCATTAAGAACACAAAATACAATAGATATATTAAAAGATAGTGGATCTCCACAAGATTTTATTAAAAAAGAAAAATATAAGAAAATATTAAAAAAAGGATTTAATGAATTTAATAACAACTCAATTAAGACAGGTGAATTAATAAATTTTCCAATAACCTTAATTGGTCATTCTCGACTAGTGACTAATGGAATTCAATCCCAAAGTTATAATAATCAGCCAGTAATTGTTAAAGACTTAATAGGAGTACATAATGGCATAATTACAAATGATCAAGAACTATGGAGAAATCACAATGAAATTAAAAGAGAATATGAAGTCGATAGTGAAATAATATTAAAACTTTTATCTAAATATTTAAATAAAAGTGGATCATTTATAAAATCAACAACTGATACTTTTAATGAAATTAAAGGTTCTGCATCAATAGCTTCACTTTTTACAGATTACAATAATTTGCTTTTAGCTACTAATACTGGAAGTATATTCTATGTTCACAGTCCAAATAAAAATATATTTATTTTTGCATCTGAAAGATTTATTTTACAAAAAATTATAAAATCAAAAAAATCAAAATATATTGATAATAATTTTGTAATAAAACAATTAAAAGCTAATGAAGCAATGATTTTTGATTTAGATAATATGAAGATGAATACATTTAAATTAAATTCGAAAATTCTTGAAACAAATAATAAAAGCTTGCTTTCAAATAAATCAATCAAAATAACAAATCATACTAAAACTTTAAGTGATATAAAAAGATGCAAAAGTTGTATATTACCTATAAGTTATCCTTACATGGAATTAGATTCAAATGGTATTTGTAGATATTGTAGAAGGCATAGAAAATTCACCGTTCAAGGTGAAAAAAGATTATTTGAAATAGTTGAAAAATATAGGACTAAAGATAATAGTCCTGACTGCATTGTGGCTCTTAGTGGAGGAAGAGATAGTTGTTATGGACTACATTATATAAAAAAAGTTTTAGGTTTAAATCCAATAGCTTTTACATATGATTGGGGATTAGTTACAGATCTTGCGAGAAGAAATGCCGCTAGAATATGCGGAGAACTTGGAGTAGAACATATCATAAGAACTCCAAATATTTTAACTAAAAGAAAATATGTAAAGAAAAATATTGAAGCTTGGTTAAAAAGACCCGAATTAGGAATGATTCCTCTATTTATGGCTGGCGATAAAGCTTTCTATTATTTTGCAAGAAAACTAAGAAAAGAAACTAATATAAAACTAGTTTTCTTTTGTACTGGGAATATGATGGAAGATACTCCTTTTAAATTTGGTTTTTCTGGCATAAAAGATGGTGATAGTGGAAATACACTTACAAAAATTAAAGTATTAGATAAATTACAATTGATAACATATTACGCAAAGAATTTTCTTCTAAATCCACACTACTTAAATGATTCAATTTTTGATACCGCTTTAGCTTACTGGCACACATTTATTACAAAAGATGATTTCCTTTATTTATATAAATATATTCATTGGGACGAGAAAAAAATTGTGAATACAATTATTAATGAATATGGATGGGAGGTTTCAAAGGATACTAAGACAACATGGAGAATTGGTGATGCCACAGCAGCTTTCTATAATTATATCTATAAAACGATTGCAGGATTCACTGAAGATGACGATATGCTAAGCAATATGGTTAGAGAAAAATATATTTCAAGAAACGAAGCATTAAAAAGATCATATTCTTTTTCAAAACCAAGAATAGAATCCATTACTGAATTTGCTCAAATGATAGGATTAAACCTAGATGAAACTTTAAATATTATAAATAAAGTTGAAAAGAAGTATTAATAATTGAATTTAAAAATTGAAATTTTTTTAAAATTTTTATGAATAAATACACTCTTATAAATGAAAAAAATAATAATATTTTTATTTGGAATTATATAGCTTTTCTTTTCTTAGGCATAAGTGGAATCTCTTTAAATTTAATAATAAGTTTTTTTTATGAACCAAAAACTTTAGGGATTTTTAATCAAACAATTGCTATTTACATTATATTTTCAATGCTTGGCTCTGGAGGGATTAATTTTTCAGTACTGAGATCTATTGCATCAAGTAAAGGAAAAGAAATAGTTGAGATTATAATTGGTGCGTTAATTCCAAATTTTTTTATTAGTCTATTTTCAGCATTTTTATTAAGTTATTTAGCTATCCCAATATCGAAATTATTAGAAAGTCCTTTATTAGAAAAAAGTATATACTGTATAGTTCCAGGAGTTTTCTTTTTATCTATAAATAAAGTTTATTTAGGTATAATAAATGGCTTCAATCAAATAAAGAAATTTTCTATCTTTAATATAATCAGATATCTACTCATACTAATAAATTTATTATTGGCAAGTTTTAATTATTTGCAGGGTTATAAGATTAGTATTATTTTTAGCATTTCTGAATTAATTTTATTTATACTTTTGAGTTTTGAAATTAAAAATTATTTCAAACCATTTTGTATTAAAAAAATTATAAAATGGATTAAAATTCATACATTTTTTGGACTTAGATCAATATCAAGTGGAATGTTTATTGAATTAAATTCAAAAGTTGATATTTTGTTGATAGGATATTTTTTATCAGATAATTATGTTGGAATATATAGTTTTGCAGCATTCTTTACAGAAGGTCTTTATCAATTATTAGCTACTTTACAAAATATCTATAATCCTATAATAGCAAAAATGATTTCAAAAAATTCTATAAAAAAATTAGAGTTTAAAATAAATCATGACAAAATTAGAATATACTTTATCTTTTTAATTATAGCTATAATAGGCTTATTATTATATTACCTCTTTGTAAACAACTTAAAAATATTAATTTTATATAAGAGTAGTTTTCCTGTCTTTTCACTATTGATTATTGGTTTAATATTTTCATCAGGATATATCCCATTTATAAATATCTTTGCAATGGGAAATAAGCCTATATGGCAAAATATTTTTACAGGAATATATGTAATACTAAATATTATATTAAATTATTTATTAATACCGTTATATAAAATTAATGGGGCAGCCTTAGCTACTTCATTAGCCACCATATTATCATTCCTAATTTTAAAAATATTTTCTAAAAAATTATTTGGATTAAAATTATAAGATTAAAAGTACTTTATTTTTCGTTAAAGAATTCACAAAACATAGCAGAGCTAAAAATTATAAATGGGGCATAAACCATATATAAATATCTACTATTAGCAACTCCAATAAGGCTTGGTGAAACAACAGTTATAGCAGCAACAATTATTAACCAGAAACCAGATTTTACTAATATTTTTCTAAATTTGATAATACCTAAAAAAGATGTAAAATTTATTGGAATAAAATAAAAGATACCTGTAAATACTCTTGTAAGGAATGGCATTAATGGAGTATTTGAAATTGAATTACTAAATTCTGTATGCGTATCTCTTATATCATTGATACCAGTGGCAAAATCACTTATTTTCCATAAAAATAAAAATACGATTTTTTTTAAATATTCGAGATTACTTTCACTCCCTTCATAAATTTTTGAGCGCAAGTATTGTCTTTCAACTCCCAAAAAAGAACCAGGTTCTGAGGCAAACATTTTTATTGAAAAATTGAGGTAATTATAAGACTGATTAATTTGATATAAAATAAATAATAAAGTAGCTAATGCAAATATTAGTGAATAAATACTAACTTTTGAATATGGACTTTTTAAATAATTTAAAAATGAAAAAATAACTACTGGTAATAAAATTATTATACTTATTAATGATCCAGTTACCCTTAGTGATGATAAATATATTGAGGCAATACTTAAATGAAATAAAGTTTGCGAGATGTCAAAGCCTTTAAAATTTTTATTAAATATTTGTGATCTTGAGATTATCCAACATAGATAGCTAATACCAAAAAAGATATAATTAGTTAAACTCCCGTTCAATGAAAAAAATAATGTATAAGGACAAATAACATATATCCAAGATGAAATTATAGAAACTCTTCTCCCAAAAAGTTGCCAAGCTGTACTACTTATAAATAAAAGAGATATTAAGGATAAAATTGATGTAAATGAAATTACTATTAAATTCCATAATTTTGAATATTCATTTAAACCCCAAATACCTACGAATTTTTTAGCTGTATTGAGGATAAAAGGATATAAGGGAGAGGGTTTAATTAAACTTAAATTATTTTGATCATATAAATAAAAACTTCTATCTCCAATATTTAAAAGCTTAGAACTTATTCCAATTGAACTATTATAAAATTCCGTAGGTATTGGATAAAAAGTAGAATAAATTAATAAACTTATTATTGATAATAATAAAAATATAAATGGTAAAAAGAAGGGTTGAGAATAAAAATTTTGAAAAATAATACTTTTTTGTTTAGTTAGGTTAAGTAACTTTTCTTTTTTAATCTTCAAATTTATTTAAAAATTTTTAATACATTTTAATATTTTATTGCCAAAAAGCATTCATTAATAATATTGTTAAAGTATATTAATTAAAAAAATGATATATGATAAGACATTAGTTATAATTCCAGTTTTCAATGAAGAAAAAAATATTATTGATGTAATTTATGAATGCAAAAAATATTTCACTAATATTCTTTGTATAGATGATGGGAGCACAGATTCTACATATAAGTTGATTCATGAATTAAAAGATATTATCCTATTATCTCATTGTATAAATTGTGGACAAGGAACTGCCATATTAACAGGTATAAAATACTTTTTAGATTATACAAATTTTGAGTATTTAATTACTTTAGATGGGGATGGGCAACATAGAATAAAGGATATCTGTCTAATGTTAGATTTGATAGAAAAAAATAATTACGACGCTATTTTGGGTAGTAGATTTTTAAATAAAGATTACTCAAGTAAAATACCTTTAAAAAGAAAGATTTTACTTCAAGTTGCCAGAGTTTTTGAAAAATTATTTTATAAAATTGATTTAACCGATGCTCATAATGGATTAAGGATTTTAAGAAGAAATGCATGCATTGAACTAAATAATTTAGAGTGTTCTGAGATGGCCCATGCTACAGAAATAGCCTATAAATTAACAAGAAATAATCTTAAAATTATAGAATATCCATGTCAAATAAAATATAAAAATGATTTAAAAGAAAGTCAATTATCTCTAAATGGATTAAATATAATTTCAGAACTAATACAAAGAAAATGATAAAAGCAAAAATAATTTTTACAATTTTAGGTTTAATTTTATTCTATTTTATTTTTAGAATTAAATATTCTTATCAATTTAGGATAATTGAGAAATTGATTCTTTTTTCTATCTTCATTTTTGGTTTTGCGATAATACTAGAACCTTCAATTTTAGATAAAATAGCAATTTTACTCAAAATTGAAAGAGGAAGAGATTTTCTCTTCTATATTTATATATTCGCAAGTTTCTGGGGCCTTCTAAGAAGTCATGTAAGAATAAATTATCAAAGTAGTCGTATAAAAAAACTTGCTTCTGAAATGGCTTTAATAAAAAAAAGTAAAGGTAAATATTCTTAAATTTCTTAGTCAGTTCTTAAAAGTTATATTATTCACCACACCTTCCCAAAAAGCTTTAGACATTGAAATAAGTTATTATTAAATGAAATTTTATTTTCTTTTGTATGAGTAAGATTATTCATTTAGGTATAGATTGGGAAGATTTTGCACTAATTTTTTATGATAATAAGAAAATTAAAGACTATAAACTTTTCAAACAAGATTTTTACAATGAGAATGATTATTTAATTTATTTTCTAAAAAAAGAATCTATTAAGGCAATCTTTTTTTGTAATGGAAGGACAGCAGAAACTTATCCTGAAGTAGTTCAAGAAATTGTTAAAAATGGTCATTATGTTGAAGCACATGGTTATTTACACAAACCAAGAAATTTTTTTAGCGACCAAGAGTTTTATGAAGATTCATTAAAAGTTAAAAATATTCTTGAAGATTTAATTCATCAAGAAATAAGAGGATATAGATCCCCATATCTCTCACTAGATAAATCAAATTATATTTCGTCTTTAGAAATTCTTCATGATGCCGGGTATAAATATGATTCAAGTATTACTTATTCAACTTATAGTCAAATTAGGAAAAACGATCATAAAAGGATGCGTTACATAGAAAATAAAATCAAAATAAATACATTATTTTCAACTTCTTTACTAAATTTAAATATAAATTTGGCAGGTGGATCCATTTGGAGATTACTTCCTAGTAAATTTATCGAAAAAGTTTTAAATATTGATAAAACACAGAAAAAAGTAAGTTTTTATTTTCATCCTTATGAGTTTGGAAGAAATATAAATGTAGACAGAGCCTTGGATTTAGATTCTCCCAGATTTAAAAAACTCATTTGTTGGTTAAGATGGAATTTGGGTAGAAGTAAAATAGAAAATTTGATTAAGAAATTAAATAACCTTGATAAAGTAAAATTTGAAAGTGAATCCTTTTATTAATGTCAAAATCTCTCTCTAAAGATTATTGGTCAAAATCCAATCAATGGTTTATTGACGCATATAACTCAACTTTTATTGAGTCAATCAAGCATGCACCTGTAAGACTCAGAGAAGACTTAGCAGTAATGTCTTCTAAATTGATTGATGCTAAGACAATACTTGATCTTGGCTGTGGGCCCTCAAGAGTATTAGCAAAATGTATTCTATCAGTTGATAATTCTAAGGGCATCGGCTTAGATTTTAGTAATTCTATGATCGATGAATCGAAAACCTATTTACAATCTTTGGGTATTGAAAATCGAGTTGAATTAGTTAAAACAGATTTACTAGAATTAAAAGAATTTCCAAAATCATCTATTGCGATAGCATTAGGTCTCTTTGACTATATTGAGGACCCTTTAGTAATTTTGAAAAAAGCATCTTTATCTTCATCTTTATTGGTTGCATCATGGCCCGCCAACACTCCTAGAAATTATTTAAGAAAGTTTAGATATAGCTGTCCTGTTTATAGATATAACCTCAATAATGTGCAAAACATCCTAAAAGAAGCAGGATATAACTTTATACAAGTAATAAATTTAGGAGCATTATCAGGATTTGTAACGATTTCAATGATTTAAATTTTCAAGAAAAAACTGAATTAAGGATTGCTCATTCTGCCGAATTATTTGCGGAAGAGTGGTTATATTCTTCAATTAACTCTCTTTTTGCTTCGAAAGATGGAATATCTATAAGAAGAACTATGCAGATTAAAAACACTGCTTACCTTTTACAAAAAAATGATATTGAGAGAATTGGACTTACATTGTCCAGAAATGATGACAAAATTAATGTGTCCTTTTGAAACTGTTTGCATAGAGCTATGTAAGAAAAACAATATTCTGCACCTACAAACAAGGCAAAAGTCCTTATAAAACAATTGTTATAGAAGCAAAAATATAATTTTAAAATTAATAAACTTGTATTCATTCATAATGGATGATAATAAGGAATATAAATAATTAAAAAATTTGTTTAAAAGATTATTTAGAAAAAATAAAAGAAGATCTTCTAAAAGAAAATATAATCAGGTTAGAAAAACTAATTCATCTAAAAGAGGCTATATTAAATCAAAAAGATATTTTTATGGTAAAAATTATAATCCATACCTTCAGAAAAATTATATCTACCCATCAATAATTATATTTTTTGGCTTTATAATTCTTTCATTAACAATATTTCTTTTTACAAACCAAATTCAACCATTTCTTAATAATGAAAGATTAAAGTTGCTATGTACTTATCAAATTGGGGATAAAAAAAATAAAAGTTATAAAGAGGCAAAAATTAAATTAGATAAGATGGTAGGCGATGGTGCTAAATTCTGCAATAACTTTATTTTTCCAACAAAAAAAAGTAAAAGAGGATTTAGATTTATACCAATTATAAAAAATATTATCCTTAGATTTATTTAAAAATATCAGACCTATTTATGAATAACTCTTCAGATTAACATATTAAATATTTAATGTATAAAGGGGGAATAAAATAAAATTACAGTTAGAGGAACGTTAGAAACTTTAAACATTTTCAAAAATTGATAAAATATGTCTATTTTTATAAAGAAAAATTACCTTATCATATAATTCCAAATATCAAAATAAAACTTCCCTTTTATATTATTTTTTCTCTGCTGAGATACCTATCTTTAGATTTTCTATTTTTCTTAATTCATCAAGTATATTTACAATAAATCCATGTTGAACTGAAGCATCGGCTCTTACTATAATAATAGGTTCTTCAAACTCATTTAATTTTTTTCTAATTAATGATGAGAGATTCATCAAGGTAATTTCATTTGATTCAAAGTAAATTCTTTCGTTTCTATCTACTGAAATTACTTGTAGTTTTTCCTCTTCTCGTTGAGCAGTAGAAGATTTTGGTAGATTAACATTTATCGAATCTATTTTTGTTAAGTATAAACTGGAAATTATGAAAAAAGATAATATTGCGAAAATGATATCTATCATTGGCAATATATTTATTGAATTTTCAGATTCATTACTTTCTTTAAAATACATAAATTCTAATTTAAATTTTTACTTGAAAAAAAAGATTCATATTTTCCACAAAATTCATTCATCAGTCTCAGTTGTTTATTTTTAATTGATTTAAAATAATTTGTAAATACTAGATTTACAATTGCGATAATAAGACCTGCAGCTGTAGAAATTAAAGCCTCACTAATTCCTCCAGTGACTTCATCTGCATTAACACCAGCATTACCTATATCTATAAATGAAAAGGAATTAATCAACCCAAAAACTGTACCCAATAAACCAAGGAGAGGAGCAACTGCAATAGTGGTAGCAAAAAAATTATTATATTTATCAAATTCAGACTGAATCGATTGTAATGATATAGAAAGTGCTATTGAAAGGTTCCTTTGAGTACTCAAATCAAAATTCTTTATTTTAAATAATAATTTTTTATAAGGGTTATTAATAATTTCCTTTTTGTTTATATCTTTAAGATAATTTAAATTGGTAAATTGGGTAATATTATTATTATTTATATTTACTAAATTATTCCAATAAAAAAATCTTTCAAAAATAAAAGATAAAGATAAAATAGATAATAATAGGAGGGGCCACATTACTACTCCTCCTGATTTAAATAAGTTAATCAAATTAATTTTAAATTAAAATTTATTTAATAATACTTGTTCATTGCAAAAATTTAAATACTTAATAATGATAAAGATGAATGAAAACTTACCATTAAATGTAATTAAAGATAAAAAATTATTTACTGGTATTATTTTGTCTTTTACAGCTCATATACTTTTATTAACAGGCATTTCTTATAAACCAAATGAGCTATTAGGAGATAAATATATTCCAATACAAATTATTGATTTAAATACTCTAGCAACTAAAGGTGATTCAATTATTAAATCCCAAAATAAAAAAAATAATCTGAGAAGTAATTTAGAAGAAAAGAAAAAGAATAATAAGATAGATGAAGACTTAAAAGAAGAAGATTTAAAAAATAATTTAGAAAATCAATTAAATAAAGATACAGAAGATAATAATTATTCACCACAAAATATTATGAATGAGAAAAGTGTTGAAAGCGAGGAGAAAACATTTGGAACTAAAAAAGGATTAGAAAAAGAAAATATTGAATCAGGAAGTATTAAAGGAACTGGAGTAGAAAAAATAACTTGCTTAAAATGTCTTGAACCTAAATATCCTAAATTGGCTATAAAAAAAGGTTATGAAGGAACTCTAAAATTAAAAATAAAAATAATGAAAAATGGTTCAGTAAAAGATGTTTTGATAAAGAAATCTACTGGATATAATATATTAGACAAATCAGGAATTTATGCTGCTAAGAATTCAAAATTTTATCCTCTTTCTAAAGAAACAAATCTTGATATTGAATATAAATTAGAGTTAAATTGAAGATAGTTTTTTGCAAGCTTCATCAATTACTTTTAATCCGCCAGGATTTATTAATCCATAATAATCAAACTCATAAATTCTATTGTTCTTTACAGCTTCAAGATCACTCCAAATACTAATAGAATTGTATTGCTTTAGATCACTACCAGGAGTTTTAATAACTAATAAATTTTCAGGCTGAGATTTTAAAAGCCATTCTGGGCTTAAATTAACATAACCTTTAAATTCTGTTTTACTTGTGATATCAGCTGCTAAATTTTTTAATTTAAATTTAGATATTAAATTTCCGGCCCAACTATTTTGATTAGGAGAAAGAATTGGCCTAGAACTCACAAGAGCTACTATATTTTTCTTATTAGAAAAACTATCACTATTAATTGAGTAACAATTCTCAACAATTTCATTTAATGGTTTTACATTTGTAGCATTTAATTTTAAAGCTAAATTGTTGTGTAATTGCTCTAGATCTGCAAAATTAGTAATTGAGGTATATACCGTATCAATTCCTAAATCATTTAATTTAGAAAGTGTTTTATCATGAAAACCTTTTGCACCAACGACTAAGTCAGGATTTAAACTAATTATTTTCTCTATATTAGGAGGCATTCTACCACTAGAAATAATTGGAATATCTTTTAGTTCTTCATTCTTTTTAAGTATTGATGAACCTGGTATTCCTACTAATGCTTCTTTTGAAATATTTGAAATTAGATCGGCTGATAGAGATGTAAGAGCAATAACTTTTTTAATTTCTGTCGGGGGACTAGATATTTTTTTATCTTCAGAAAACTTAATTTTACCTTTATTTAAGTTCCAGAATAATAAAATAGCTAATGGCAAACCACAAAATATTAAAAGATTCTTTTTACTTATCATGCTTAGAAACGAATGGTAGCTCCGATTTTGATATGTCTTTCTGGCTGAGTAAACCTTGTTAGATTTGATAAGGTTTTTGACTTTCCTTTCACATCTTGGTAATTATAATAAGCACTATCAAATAATTATAAATACCTGCTGAAAGTTCAAACGTTTCTTTAGGTTTATAACTTACTAAAAGATCAGATACCGTATATGCTTCAGGTACAAATGTTGTTGTATTTGAAGCAACCCTTGCCTTTCCTACAAAAGTATTAGTTATCTTTGCTTCCCATTTATTGTTTTGGCTTGCATATTTCAATCCATATTTAGCTTCAAATGGGTTTACGGTATCAAGGGGCTCATTATCAGTTGTATTGTCACCAGAAGCGTAAGCAATACTCGAGAATAAACTTGCACCTTTTCTATTTTCGTTTCTATAAATATTAAAAGATAATTCATAGCCACTTATTTTTGCGGAATCAACATTCTGCGTTTGATAAGTCGCAAGGCTATCTATAACACCTATATAAGTTAGCTGATTTATAAAATTATCATAATCATTAACGAAAGCAGCTAAATTAAAATCTAATTTAGGATGTCTTCCTCTTAATCCAACTTCAAAACTATCACTAGTTTCAGGCTTTAGATTAGGATTAGAAATTGTTGTATATCCAAATCTAGGGTTTGAGAAATTAGCATTTACTTCGTAATAAGCTGGAGCTCTAAATCCCTTGGCATACTGAGCATATCCTGTATATTTATCAGTAAAATTATATGTTGCTGCAATCTTAGGAGTGAATTCATCTGCATGAAGATCTGTAGCAACACTTTCAGAAACAATTGAATCTCCTTTTGCATCAAGATCATAAGTGTCGTATCTTAAACCTGCTATAAAGTCAAACTTACCATAAGAAATTTCATCCTGAATATATGCACCAAACCTTGTTATTTTTGTATCAGGAGTATCTTTTGCCTCAACTGTTGATCCTCCAACTGTTGTAGTAGTTCTTAATCGTGAAGTATCAACTTCTGAGTAATCAATACCGTAAGTAAATTTATTATCGTTGTATTCTGATTGAAACTCTAAATCACCGCCAACAGAATCATTTTTAAGATAGTACTTATGATTTCTTGTTGTTGAGGAACCGGAAGAAGAAGTTACCCTATCATAATTATCATCGCCTCTAGCCTCCTGACTATAAATTTTTGTCCTAAACAATTTAAATAATTTATCATTATCTGGGTTATCATATTTATATTCAAAACTGATTCTATCTCTATTAGTTTTATCATTAGAGATTAAACTTGTGTAAGTTGTGCGGGAACTACTCATAGCTTCTAAATTTGCAGCAGAGACGGTTGCCTTATAATTTCTTGAAAGATTTTCATAAACAATAGAGCCTTGAGTATAGTCATCAAAATCTCTAGTTAGATTTATTAAGTAGTTATTTCCTGAATTATCTTCATTATCTGAAAATTTTGAATCAGCTTTTACATTCATTGCTGATGAATCTTCCTTTGTATAAACAATCGCAATTGAATCTTTGTCGCTTAACTTCCTTGCAATTTTGATAGATGATGTAAGCCCTCCATTAGAAGAATCATAATTTATTGGAATTTCACCAGCAAAATTTTCATCTTTATCTAATAAATCACTTGGCTTAATAGTTCTGTATGATATTAATCCTCCTAAAGCATCAGCTCCATACAATGCGGATGCTGGACCTTTAATAATTTCAACAGATGAAAGAGTATTAAAGTCAACATAATTACCCTGATCAAAAGTATAGTAAGAACCAAATTGGTATGGTTCAGGCAATCTTATACCGTCGACAAGAAAAAGTATTCTTTGAAAATCAAGACCTCTAATATTAACGTTTCCAGTACTACTTGGTCCTAAGACCCCACTTCTTTTTGTACTCCTGACGGTAACACCAGGAATATCATCAGTTAATTCTTTGATTGTTGAACCACTTTTATTTGATAAGTTTTCTTGATCTATAACTTCTATACTCCCTGGAAAAGTATCAACAGGTTTAGGCGAACGAGTACCTGTAACAGTAATTTTTAATGTTTCAGAATCACTTGATTCATCATTTTGAGCAATTAAGTTATCTTTAGATTTTAAATTAAAAGATTTATGATTTTTATTTAGTTCTAAATCCTTTAGTTTAGATTTTGCACTAAAACCATTATTAAAAGAAAATGCGATTGCAGGAGTTAAAAGCGCTAGTGATGTTGATCCAATCAACAATTTTTTAAATAATTTCAATTTAAAGCCTCACACAGGTTCATATATAACTATTGTTAAACTTTCAATTTTTATTTGGTTCTAATAATTACGCCTTTTTATAAATTAATATTCTACTTTGAAAAAAATATAATCCATTTTTGTATTATTCAATACAAACTAAAAATAAAAAAGTAACTTACGAATTTAATTATATTTTTTTGCTGACAGGAAAAACTTGAACCCCAAAGGGAGTCTCGATTAGATAAGAATCAATATCAAAAGCTTTGTTAAGATTAATTTTATTTAAAACTTTTTTGGGCTTATCTATATCTATTAAATTTCCTTCTTTAAGTATTGCTAATCTGTCGCAGAATCTACATGCTAGATTTATGTCATGTAGAACAGTTATTACTGATAATTTTTTAAATTTAATCAATTTATTTATACATTCCAAGGATTTTAATTGATAATTAATGTCTAAAAAAGTGGTAGGTTCGTCCAATAATAATATTTCGGGAT
>Ga0160422_10000381_pt1 | contig 26593 bp, 20 predicted proteins | sample Fk160mmetaG_FD_108192 | JGI IMG/M metagenome (GOLD analysis project Ga0160422, IMG submission 108192) | Marine microbial communities from the Central Pacific Ocean - Fk160115 60m metaG | ecosystem: Environmental > Aquatic > Marine > Oceanic > Photic zone | place: The Central Pacific Ocean...
CACAGGGAGGGTGCATATGACCATTTAATGAATGATGAGGATAAAGAAAATTTTAAATGGGTTAAGTTATTTAACCCATACGATTTATATTCTAAAGCTCCAGTCCCCCCAGATATTAGGGCTCTTCGACCTTACTATGAGAAATTAATTTCAAAATACTTACCTGAAAAATTATTTTTTTAATAGATTAAGAATTAAATAAAGTTCAGGGAATGATAAATTTTGGTATAGTGGGTTTAGGTAGAATTGGAAAAGTTCACCTTTCAAACGTCCAAAATCACTGTCTAAATGCTAAAGTAATTGCAGCATGTTCAGTTAAATCAAAGCATAAAGAATTTTTAAAAGATAATGGGGTAGAGTTATATTATAATGACTATAAGCAAATGATCCAAGAAGCTCAAATTGATGCTGTAATCATTGCCTCACCTACCGCCCTCCATTATGATCACATAATAATGGCATCTGGAGCGGGGAAACACATTTTTTGTGAAAAACCTGTAGACTTAAACTATGATAAGGTAAAAATCGTCTCAGAAACTGTTGCGACTGCTGGTATACATTTTATGCTTGGTTTCAATCGTAGGTTTGATCCTCATATAATTCAACTAAAAAAAGCCATTAATAATGGAGTGGCAGGAGTACCAAGAATTGTAAAGATAACCAGTCGTGACCCACAACCTCCACCTATTGATTTTATCAAAAATTCTGGGGGTCTTTTTTTTGACATGTCAATTCACGATTTTGATATGGCAAGGTATTTAGTGGATGATGAGGTGGTGCAAGTCACTGCAAACGGGAAAGTCTTTGGAGATTTAGACATGGAAAAATATGATGACATTGACACTGCCGTAATTACCTTAATTTTTAAAAAAGGTTGTATGGTCCAGATTGATAATAGTCGATATTGTTCATATGGCTATGATCAAAGGATTGAGGTTTTTGGCGAAAAAGGTATTGTAGCTACACAAAATGTTTTAGAGAATAGACTACTTAAAGTAAATGAATTAGGTCATCATAGTGCAAGAGCAAAGTATTTTTTTATTGAACGATACTCTGATTCATACAGAAACGAATTGATTGATTTTGTTGACACTTTACAAAACAAAAAGTCGCCAAGTATAAGTGCTGAGGATGGTCTAGCCTCCCTAGCAATCGCTATGGCTGCTAAAAAATCTATGAAGGAAAAAATTCCTATAAGTATATCTTAAATTCTTATAAAATATATCCTTATGCAATTATTTTTGACATTCGTTGCCTACACACTTTTTGTTGCAGGTTACTCCTGGTATAAGCTAAAAAAGGAAAAACTTACATCAAAAGAAGGTTACTTTCTTGGAGGAAGAAGTCTAACAGGTGTTGTAATTGCTGGTTCAATGCTTCTAACTAATATTTCAACAGAGCATTTGATTGGGATGAATGGTTCTTCTTATAAAAATGGATTTATAATAATTGCATGGGAGGTTACCTCTGCTTTAGCACTTATTCTTACTGCAGTTTATTTTGTTCCTAAATACCTCAAAATGGGATTAACTACTATACCACAATTTTTGGAGACACGTTTTGATGGTTTTACTCGGTCTCTAGTTGCCTTTTTTCTAATGATTTCATTTGTGGTAACTCTACTACCAATAGTATTATATACAGGAGCAATAAATTTGGAAAGTATTTTTAATATATCTAATCTTTTACAGGTATCAAAATCCCAGGCCATGATTTACACTATATGTGCTATTGGTCTGATAGGCTCCTTATACGCAATTTTTGGAGGTTTAAAAGCAGTTGCGGTATCTGACACACTAAATGGTTATGGTCTTTTGATAGGTGGCTTAGCAATACCTTTTTTCGCCCTTGTAAGTATAGGAGATGGAAATGTAATTGATGGTTTAATTAAGGTTTACCAAAACTCACCAGAAAAATTTAATGTTATTGGGGCCAAAGATTCTGTAATGCCATTTGAAGTTCTATTTACTGGACTTATAATTAATCAAATTTATTTTTGGTGTATGAATCAAATGATAGTTCAAAGAGCTTTAGGGGCCAAAAACCTGAAGGAAGCTCAAAAAGGATTACTTTTTACGGGACTTCTAAAATTATTAGTTCCTTTAATAATAATATTACCTGGAGTAATTGGATTTTATTATTATGGGGATTTTTTCTACGATAATCAAGACATGATCTACCCTGAATTGATAAAAAAAGTTCTACCTGTAAGCTTCATTGGAGTTTTTGCTGCTATAGTGATGGGAGCTGTTTTGAGTACCTTTAATAGTGTTCTTAATAGTGCCGCAACCATATTTAGTATAGACATTTTTAAAAGACATATTAATCCTAAAATTAATGATGCTAATTTAGTAAGGACTGGTAAAATCACATCTGCCTTTTTAGCTATTTTTGCTATTAGTGTTTCACCTATGGTTGGAAATGCTCCAGATGGGCTTTACCAATTACTTCAACAACTTAATGGGATTTTCTTCATCCCTATTGCTTCGATAATTTTAGCTGGGTTTTTCATTCCTAGCATTTCTGCTCTTGCTGCAAAATCCGCTCTTTTTATTGGTTTGCTATTTTACATTGTTTGTAGCTTTATATTAAATGTAAACCTTCATTTTGTTCACGTTTGGGGTATTGAATTTATTATAAATATGGTTGTAATGATTTTTATTTCTTACTATTTTCCGAATGAAAAAGAATTCAAAATCAAAGATTTACAAATTGTTGAAATGAATGGTTGGAAGCATACTAAGGTCTTTTCATCATTTCTTTTAGTAACGACATTACTTATATACATCCTTTTAGGAAACTTTAATAATTAGTGATTAGAGCTGTTATTTGTTAAGATTCAATTGTGAATACTTACCATAAAAAAAGGGGTTAATTATTTTTAGTAGGGCAGTAAAATTAATATTATTGTTAGAGGGACTGTATTTAATAAAAGAAAAAAAATTAAATTACTTTCTGGTATTGGGATTTTTCTTTTTGACTTTCTTTAAGTAATCATCTAGATGAGTTTCCCAGTGCATCCTGTATTCGAAACCAGTTTCAAATTCTTCTTCACATTGACTACATTTGATGATCTTCTTACCCATATATTACTAAACTAATTTAAGGAAATTTGATTAAAAATGGATATTATTTCAAATTAGTAAAAAATAAAAAACGTCAAAAAACGTCAAAAAACAGTCAAAAAATAGCAAAAAACAGCAAAAAACAGCAAAAAATGCTCAATTTTACTTAAAATTCAAATTTTTCAGATTACTATTAGTTTATAACTTAATTGCATTTTTAATAACTCTAAATTTAATTTTTAACTTTAATTAAATGTAATAGTTTTACGTATGATCAAAGCTTTTTTATTTGACCTAGATGGTGTCTTTTTTGTGGACAATCATATAATTCCTGGAGGTGATATTGCAATTGAGTGGTTAAAACAAAATAAAATTCCTTACAAGTTTATTACTAATAATACTACGTTACCTAGAAAAAAGTTAGTTGAAAAGCTTAATAGAATTGGTTTAATTATAAAAGAAGATGATTTAATAAGCGCAAATTACGCAGGGACTTTACTTTTAAAAAAATTAGGTCTAAAATCTTGCAAACTTGTATTAAGAGAGATTGCAAAAATTGATTATCAAAAGTTTGATACCTCTAATTCTAAACCTCAAGCAGTCGTTATTGGAGATATTGGCCCAAATTGGGACTATAAGTTGATGAACGACCTGATGAATTTGATTTTAGATGGGGCAAAACTAATTGCACTTCATAAAGGGACTTATTTCCAAAGCAAAAAAGGTTTGATAATTGATAGTGGAGCTTTTGTAGCTGGACTCGAATATTCTACACAAACTAATGCCATTATTGTTGGTAAGCCTGAAAAACCCTTTTTTGAATTAGCAACCCAAAATTTTAAATGCAAAGTAAATGAAATTGCTATGGTTGGTGATGATTTGATTAATGACATCCAAGGGGCCAAAAGTATGGGGTATACTTCTTTTTTGGTTAAAACCGGCAAATTCAGATCTTCTATATATAATTCCTCTTCCATAAGGCCTGACCATCTTATTAAATCAATAGGAGAATTACCAAATTATATATTAAGTAATAGTTTATTTTAAATATCACAAAATATTGAAAAACAAATATTTAATACATATTTTAATTTATTTTATAGTAGGGTGTAAAAATCCCAATTTTATAGAAGATTCTTTATTGGAAAAAGCAGTTATAAATGGAAATTTAGCTCAGGAAAGCTTTAAAAGGTCTTTGAGTTTTACAAATGCATGGTTAAAATTTAGAGACCCAGAGAGTGGACTAATTCCAACCAACTTAAGTAATAAAATTGATTTTTGGGAACCTGCAAATTCAGCCGCTGATAACTACCCTTTTATGGTTTTGACTGCTTATCTTCTTGATAAAGAACTATATCGGGGCATATTGGAGGATATGCTTAACAGTGAGATAAAATTAACATCCCGTGTAGGATCCCTTCCAGATATTTATTCTTTTACAAAAAAAGACTTTAAGAATGAAAAGGTAGATATGGGAAATATAATCTTTGGCGCCTCTGAATACGTTAAGGATGGTCTAATGCCTTTGAATGAATTTATAGGGCCATCTCCATGGCAAGACAGAATGATTGATATAGTTGAGAATTTATATACTCACATAAATGATTTTGATTCTCTTGAAAAATATTTTAAAAAGTCCAATAATATTGAGGAAATTAACGGGGAAATGTTGCAAACTCTTTCAAGGGTTTATTGGATGACCGGTAATCAAAAGTATCTTGACTGGGCAATTAAAATTGCAGATCATTATCTCCTAGAGTCTGATTTCTCAAAAGTTAAATACCTAAAACTCCGTGATCACGGTTGTGAAATAATTGGTGGTTTGAGTGAACTTTATATGACCTTGCACCTCCTCTCTCACAAGAAAAAATTTGAGTACCAACCACCATTCTATAGATTATTAGATCGGATATTGGTTTTTGGTCGAAATTCTGATGGATTTTTTTACAATTCGATTAATTTGAAATCTAACCAGGTCATAGATAATAGAATTGCTGATACATGGGGTTATACATTAAATGCTTTTTATACAGTTTGGATGGTAGATGAAAAAGTTGAATACTTAAATGCAGTTTTGAAACCCTTTAAAAGCTTAAATAGTCACTATCGAAACTATGAATGGGAGCCTAAAAAAGGACTCGGACCTTTGGGGAGTCAAGATGGTTACTCTGATGCAATTGAAAGTGGGATTAATCTCTATAATCGAAGGCAAGATTCTTCTCTCAAAAAATGGATTGATTCTGAGATTCAGGTACTTTTTAAAATGCAAAATAATTCGGGAATAATAGAGGGTTGGCATGGTGATGGTAATTTCGCTAGAACAGCATTAATGTATGGACTTTGGAAAACCCAGGGGGCTCATTTGGAGCCTTGGTTACCTACAGTTATAATTGGAGCAACATCTAATCTAGATGAAACCTATTTTGTAATTAAATCCAAATATGAATGGAAGGGAAAACTATTATTTGATGAAAAAAGACATCAGAATATACTTAATTTACCAGTTGACTATCCTAGAATAAATCAGTTCCAGGAGTGGTTTATAATTGATGAAGACGCGACTTATAGTATTCGATCAAATAAAGCAAAATTAAATGGAGAATTTAAAGGGAGTGATCTTAAAAAGGGAATCCCACTTCATTTATCATCAAATGAACAGTTTGTAATAATAATCAAAAAACCCCGAATCAAATGAAACGGGGTCTAACAAAAACAAATAATTAATTTCACTGTGGAAACGTAATTTAAAATTAATATTAAATAATTTTTACAATGGTTCATTTTACAATTACAATTTCATTTTTTTAATACCTAAAAAATTTCAGTTTTTTTTTGAAGAGATGACATTTATAAGCTTTACGATTGATATATTGACAAAAAAGATAATTGAATTTTATTCTGAACCAAAAATATATGAATAATGATCAGATTAATATTATTAATGATTTTACTTTCATTTACGATTTCGTGCAAGAATCAAACTCACGATCTGGAAGAATGGCAATCTTTGTTTAACGGAAAAGATTTGTCTGGTTGGCAAATTAAGTTTGCAAATCAAGATTTAAATTTCAACTATAAAAATACTTTTCGCGTAGAAAACAACATGATTAGAATTTCCTATGATGATTACAACACTTTTAATGATGCCTATGCACATATTTACTACAATCAGACATTTTCCCATTACAAATTAAGATTTGATTACCGATTTGTTGGGGATCAAGTTAGCGGGGGTGAGAACTGGAATGTAAGAAATAGTGGGATTATGATACATTCGCAATCTGCTCAGAGCAATGATTATGGTCAGTTTTTTCCTGTTTCTATTGAAATGCAACTTTTAGGAGGCCTAGGAAAGGAAAATAGAACTACTGGTAATTTATGTACCCCAGGGACTTTCGTTGAAATTAATGGTAAGGAAAATTATCGACACTGTATAAATTCAATTTCCGATACATACCATGGTGATCAATGGGTAAGGGGTGAAATCGTTGTATTGGGTGGCGAAAGAATTTTCCATCTTATTGAAAATGATACTGTTTTAAAATATAAAAATCCTAAAATCGGCGGTGGATTTACAAATCCCCGATTGGGAGATAAAGATTGGTCATCGCGGGGAGTGGAAAATAAGGACTATTGGATTGCCAGGCAGGGAGAAATTTTGACAAAAGGCTATATTGCACTCCAGGCGGAGAGTCACCCTATTGATTTTAAAAATATTAAAATCCTAAATCTTTGTGGCTGTATGGATACTAATGCAACCAACTATAAATCTTATTATATTGAGCCTGACAAAACTCAATGCATTTATTAATTTTTCGTTATAAACTAGTTCAATTCTAATTTTAAGGATTTTACTTTATTCTTTATAAATCCTACAAAAAAATTAAAAATTTATTATTAAAGGGCTTTAATTTTGTTGATCTAACTTTTTTCTTCGATCAATGATAATCTAAATAATATTTATTGAAAGGCATTATTAATTTAAATTTTTGAATTTAAATTTGACGATTTGAAATCTAATGATAAAATTTTTCTTGATGCCCTAAAAAAAATATACAACCGGGTATTATTTCCCCCAAAAGATTTAAAAAATGAGGATGTCCGCAAAATTTGCGCAAAGTTAACCAAAGAAGCTTTTTCCAAAGTAAATTTCCAAATTATTGGATCCGAAAATCTACCCTACCATAACAATTGCATATTTATATACAATCATTTAGATAATCATCCTGACTATGTTGTAGCAGATGGGTTTCAAATTACTCTAGACAGTCATTTTGTAAGCAGTCTTATTCTAGATAAATATTACAATAAACCTGGAAATCGAGTTGCAAGGTATTCTTTGCCATCAGAAAAAAATCATAAAGCATATTATGACCGTTTAGGATTTATTAGGGTCTATGCTAAAGACTTTACACCTAAGGATTTAAAAAAAGAATCAATTAGAACTATCAATAACCAGTTTTATGATAAAGCCAGTAAAAATTTAGAAAATGGCTCTGGATTAGTATTTAGCCCAGAGGGTTACTCATATGCTACAGAGAAATCCCCTGGAATATTTCGTCATGGTATTTTTAAGCTTGCCTGTAGGATGATACCTCAACCTTTAATAGTACCATTGGTAATGGCGAACTTTGATAAGCTAGCTTCAGAAGCCACCTACAAATGTCAAATTAAGACTCCTTTTCGTATGAGTGATTTCACTATTTTGGATGAAAATGATAAGTATTTTCCAAGAATTGTAAAAAGGATAAATGATCAGTATGCTATTTGGGTTAAAGATTTGATGTTAGAGGATAATACTTTTAATAATGAGATAGATGATCTTAAAAAGAAAATTGATCAAAAACAAGACAAGACAAATATGTTGGTTTTCTATGGAAGTTCCTCTATAAGACTTTGGAAAAATTTAAATGAGAATTTTCCAAAACAAAATGTATTAAACCTCGGATTTGGAGGAGCATTTATAGAATCATTAGATAAATATTTTGACGCTTTATTTCAGTTTCAATCCCCAAAAGCTATTGTGATGTATTTGGGGGGAAATGATTTAAGCTTGAATTATAGTGCTAATCAAATTGTTGAAATGATTATGGCTTTAATTTTAAAGATTAACAAGAAGTTCCCCGAAACTAGAATAATAAACATAGGGATTAAACCTTCTTTTGAGCGTGAAAAAGATTTAGAAACCATAAAAAAAATTAATGATATGATGAGAGAAAAATCAGAAAAAATTTCTTTTTTGAATCAAGTAGACTTATATAAAGAACTAATGAGTAATGGAAAGATAAATAAAAAATATTTTCTTCAGGATGGTCTTCATCTCAACCAAGAAGGTTATATAGTTTTGAATAGACTACTTAATGAGGAGCTCAAAACCATTAAAAGTATTGTTTAACTCTTATTCATCCAAAAAGGGAATCGATATAGATTATCTTAAGTTTCTTGGTACTTAATTTTAACAACTATTAACTTAAATTTCACTATATTGTATAGTTGCTAGGCCATTTTATTAAAAAAAATTCCTCAGAACTGGCGTCCTGAGGAATAATATTAACCATAAACCAATTTAAAATGAATTAAAAAGGTAAATAAATATAGTGTTAATTTTTTAATAATAAAGCTTAATTATCAGAAATAATAGATCAAACTGTCCACTTGCTAGATCACTTGATGTTTTGGGAGATAAATGGTCCATGATAATCATCAGAGATTTGTTTAACGGTAAAAAAACTTTTGGCGATTTTCTTGCCTCTGTGGAAAAAATATCTACAAGTGTTTTAACAAGTAGACTTGAGCTTTTAAAATCTTATAAAATCATTGACTTTGTTCCATCAGTAAAGGACAAAAAGGTTAAAATATATTATCTCACTGATAAAGGAGTTGATCTTTTCCCAACTATATATGAGATGGTTTTTTGGAGCAAAAGGAATTTCAAAATAGATTTTCATCCAATTGCTAAGAATTGGTTTAGATGTGTTGAGGGTATTCCAACTAAGGAAATTTTTGCTAAAGAGAAAAAAAATTATTTGAGGATCAGGTCAACTATTTTGAATTAATTGGATTTTTAATTGTATTCTTTTTACAATTAATATAAGACTAAAATATTCCTTAAATAAAATCTAGACAGATTGCTTAATCCTCGATAAGTAATCCGATGTCCTCCACAAGCTGATTCATTTCTAATTTTAGTGTGGAATTGTAAATTCCTCTGAGACGTAATTTTCTATCAACTAAAATCACATGTTCAGTATGAAGGAATTCAGTGCTATCTTTACTATAACCAAAATTCTTTTCAGCAAAGTAGGATTTTCGTGCCAGCCTATAAATTTCACTTTTTTTACCGTTTAGTAGATGCCAGTTTTTAGCAGTAATTCCATAACTTTTAGCAAAAGATTGAAGTTTTGGGATAGAATCTATCCACGGAGTAACAGAGAATGAAATCATTAAAAATTCAGGATGATTTTTATAAGCCTCTGAAACAATTTTTAAATTATTAGTCATTATTGGGCAGATGTTTGTGCAGCTTGTAAACATAAAATTTGCAATATGAACTTTACCTTTTAAACTTTCTTTCGAAAAATTATTTAGTTGATGACTCTTCGCCTTAAAGTTTCCAATCTTATGGGAAATTATACTTTTAATTTCATTAGACCGATTAAGAAAATATGGTGTGAAATCTGGGGAGTTATAATATGGCAAGGAATTGGATTGATTATTACAGTTCCAAAAAATGGTTAGCAAAATTATACTATTGAATACTGTCCGATACATTAATACAATTTTTAGTGCCTAATAACCCATAACGACGATTATTTTTAATCACGTAATTTGATCTTACTTCTCCATTATCAAACCACAATTTTTGACTTCCGTTTTCATATCCATCGACATAATTAAAAGATTTTATAATTTGTCCATTTCTATTCCATTCTTTTAGACTTCCATTATATTCATCGTCTTTTAAATTATATTCAAACGCCAAGCTACCATCTTCCCAATATCCAATATGAATACCTTCTTTTTTTCCATTTATATAATTTCTTTTTTCAAATATTCTGTTTTTTGAATAAAATCTTACAAATTGACCATTCTTGATTCCTTTAAAATATGATTGTATATAAACAGTATCTAGACCATTTTCATGTAATTTAAATACCCTGCCTGTAAACGGAGTTTTGTTTTTGAAAAAGATTCCATTTTTTGAGTTAAAATCAAAGATTTCGACATTGAAAGATTTTACTTCTTTGGAATCTAAATCTATGCAACCAAAAATAACCAGCAGTAAAAGGGCAGAGCACCTATTGAGATACTGTTCCAGGTGAACCATAATATCCATTTCCATTTATATAGGGGTCGGTATCAGTAATATGGTAATGATAAATACCATTTGGATAATCAGGTGTAATATGACTATGGCCATGGTATTCGTCAAGATTTTCATTTGTAATTTTTACGTCGTTTTCAAATGGACCATAAACTGGAAATCCATCTAGCAAAAACCCTAACAGAGCATCTTGACCTTTATTTGAAGTTAGGTAAGTTGGTTCGAGGTGATAATGATAAACTCCTTGATTTTGGGGATGACCTGCGTATTGGTCAAATGAATTAATTTCATTTGTTAACGGCTGATTATTGGGTCCTGCATATTGATTATAAAAAGCTACTCCATTAAGAGATACTCCGATTGAACCCAGTTGAGTTGAGACTTTATTAGACGCTTCTTTTGGATTGAGGGGAATTTTAAATTTGAAATCAAAAGTTTTAATTGAATTAGGATTTTGGTTAAAATTGGTATTACTTCCGTTGTAGGGCTCATATAATTCATGATTTCTCGAGTAATATGGACTTTTATGGTCAGGAGCACCATCAACTTCTATAACTACATTATTTCCTTCCAAATAAACTCGAGATGCTGCATATATCTTTTTAAAAACTTCTGGGACCCCTTCCTCAACAACATTTGAATTATTATCTGAAGCTGATTCGGAAGTTTCTTGTGAATTTGAAGATGAATCCTCAGTTGAATCACTCACATCTGAAACTGATGAGCTAGAATTATTATCAATTTTATTGTCATCATTTGAATCGCTTTTGCTGCAATAAGTGAATAGGAATATTAATGGTAATATTAAAAAATTTGCAAATTTCATATGATTAATTATCTCATAAAATTACCTAATAAAAAAACAAATCTATCTTTTAATATCGGATAATTTTAAACTCAGTTTTTCTGTTAAGCTTATGCTGATCTTCAGTTAAACTACAACAGTCACATCGATTTACCCAAGTTTCAATACCTTCATTTTTTAGTTTTTCATATATTTTTTTTGCCTCATTAAATGTATTAGCTTGACCCATAATTATTTGATGTAAACCATCAATATTTACCTTTATTTCTGCATAATGTCCATTAGATATAAACTCTTTTTTCCTTTCTTCAGCGAGCTTTAATGATTCAAAAGTTCCACCTAAAATTAAATAATCTTTTGTATCATTCCCCTTAATACGATCCTCCCCATAACCTTTACCAAAAATTCTCTCGGGTCTTTCAATGTTATTTTTCACATAATTAATAATTGTCTGGTTTCTCTGTTGTGATAGCTTTAGATTGTATTCTCTTTTACCACGACAATCAGAATACGAACTAACTTCGACTACCAATTGGGGGTTTTCTCTCATCGCTAAAGAAACAGCCTCCACACGACTTTTATAATTTGATAAAAGATTCGATTCATTATAATTATAATAAATAGGTAAGAAGGTTTTTTGTAAATTTTTAGGCAGTTTTTTCAATGAGACAGTTGACCTTTTAAGTATAACTTTAATAGGCTCTGACTTTCCATATTTACTATTGATAACATAGGAAAATGAATCAATTTCTTTGAGTGGTGCACTATTCTTATAAAGAAATGATCCATTAGAATTAATTTTAATTTTTCCATGTTTGACATCTTCATTCAGTTCAACTTCTTTATCAAATAGTGCAGTTAGGGGATCATCTGCAAAAAGTTGCTTTTCATCATTTTCAAGCACACCATTTGTGCTTACTATAAGAGTATCTGAGGGGCTGTAGGAATATTTATCTTCTATCCCCATAAGTCTGGGGGTAAAACGAAAGGCATACAAATCATCATCTCCTTTTCCACTAGGACGATTAGAGCTAAGAAAACCATAGTCCAAATCATTATTTAGGTGGAAGGAAAAATTATCATTAGCTCCATTAAAGGGCTTTGGTAAATCTCTCACATTCCATCTAATATCAACAGAATTAATAGCAAGTTTTAGCTTCATTCTACCTTCAGCTTTTTTGGTACTATAGATAAGAAATCTTTCATTATATATAAAAGGGAAAATTTCATCAGCTGAGGAATTAATGTCTGGCCCCAGGTTAACAGGTGTTCCAAACCCATTATTAGGAAGAATAGTAACATAATATAAATCCATTCCACCAAACCCGCCTGGTCGATCACTTGAAAAATACAACTTTCGATCAGATGCACTTATAGATGGGTGAATTGAAGAATATCCCTCTAAATTGATAGAAAGAGAACCTGCACTTTTTTTATTTGAACTTGAATAATCCAAAGAATATAAATCAAGTTGAATTACTTCGTCTTTTTTGAAATTTGCAGTACTTCTAGTTAGATAAAATTGATTAGTTACTTTATCCCAACTTGCAGGACCATCTTGATACACAGAATTTATTCCAATAGGAAATGGTTTTTCATCAACAATTTTAAATTGCTCGGTATCAAAAATAGATTGGTACAGATTATAAATAGGGTATTTAGATTTAATCCTTTTTTTTAATCCACGGTTGTATTTTTTAGATTGTTTTTTTGCATATATGAGTTGTGACTCATTGTTTTTTTCTAGCAAAAAAGGTCCAAATTCAGATGTCGGAGTATTAATATTTAAATTTATTAGCTCATATGGGCTTTTAATGCTAATACCTGGTTCAAAAACCAAATTGTCTATTGGTAACCTCAAAGCTTTTCTTCTATATTCATCTCTCAAACTTTCATTTTCAGTAAGATAACTTGCAAAGTGATAATAATCAATTACTTCTGCTTCATTAGAATCAACTAAAGGTTGAAGAGTTTTTTGGGCTTTTTTTAAAGCTCCTATTTGAGCATAAGATTTCGCAAGATTACGTCTCGCATCATTTGAAATTTCGTCATTTAGTCTTGCATATTTTGAGATTGCTTTTTTATAATTTTCATTTATAAAATAATAGTCAGCCCATTCAATGGCCCTATCAATCTGAATAGTTTTTTGTGAAAACAATCCGTTAAAAAGAAGAAATCCAAAAAACAAAAGACTTTTTTTCATAATTAGAAAATTCTTGGTGAACGAAGGATATTTTTAACTGTAGGAATCAGATCAAACCGAATCATTATTTCATGTGTTGCGTGGTTCACATTTATATATTTTCCCAGTGATGAAGTATTGAATGAATAGCCTAATGAAACCGTTTTATTTAAATGAATTCCAGCAATAATTCCCATACCTCCTCCAAACTTTGAACGGGGAAGAACACTGGTAAAAGTAGACCTTATTTGTGGACCAATCCAGAATGTATTTTTGAATAGCATTAATGTGCTTAAATCATATCCAAATGGAGCTCCAGCCGTATATTTTATAAGTACGCTAGGTTTAAATTTGAAACCTTCTGAAAAATTAACTATTCCTCCCATAATACCATAATAATGTCTTTGTATGTTAAAGCTTTCATTTTCAATAAACCATGGGATGGAGAGTCCTGCATACCATCTAGGCCTATGGTAATAAATTCCAAAACCAATATTAGATTTGAACTCTCCTTCACCATCAAAAACAAATGAATTATCTCCAATGGTTGTTGTTCTGATAATTGCCTGATCAAAATCATAGTTGACAACTCCCAATTTGATGCCAATTGATAGAAAAGATTTTTCAAATTCCAAGTGGTATGCAACATCAAGTGCAACTCTTGCACTGGTCATTGGACCTATTTTATCATTGACTCCACTTATTCCAAAACCGATATTTTTGGGAGTCATCTCATGGTTAAAAGTGAATGCTTGAGACTCTGGCGCACCTTCAAAGTTTAACCATTGGCTTCGGTGGAGGATTGTGAAGTTAGTATATTCCTTAGCTCCTGAATACCCTGGGTTAAGACTTTGGTGGTTAAACATGTATTGAGAAAAAATTACTTCTTGTTGGCCATTAACTTGAATTAAATGGAGACAAAATAAAGAGCAAACAATAGTTTTTAACTGTATTCTCACGTCTGTTAAATATATTAATAATTTGACATATTAAATAAAATTAAGTCATTCACTTCATTATATTTTGAAATGTTATTTTAATAGATAACTTTACTGTAATCTATAATATTATCAATAGTAAATAATTAATTCGATTATGAATGGAATTCAATTGAGAACTTTTGCAATTTTTTTTGCCTTACTCAATATTCATTCAATTAATGCTCAGCTTAGTAAAGTCCATTATATTCCTCCTATTGCAGCTCACCCTGCCACAAATTCAAATGCTTACCCTAGAGATCAATACATTTATATATCTACTCCTTCAAATTTTGATGTTAGTTACAGCATACAGCCAGTTGGATCTCTTCCTAGTAGTTATATTTCTGGAGTAGTTTCAAATACTAGCCCAAATGTACACTTTATCGGAGAGGGCTCTACTAATTTTGCGATAGTAAATAGTGATTTCTATGGAGGAAGAGTATTGGATGATAAAGGTTATATTATAACCTCTGATTCCCCCATTTATGTTGCCGTTCGCCTTCGAGCATCTTCTCGAAATGGTGGGAATTTTCCCCAGGCAGGAGCATTAGTAAGTAAGGGGTTATCTGCACTTGGGACTTCTTTTCGAACCGGTACTTTCACAAGTGATAATCCTGATTTTGGTAGCGGTGCTAATTATTTGAATTTTATTTCAATAATGGCCACTGAAAATGATACAAACGTAATATTTGATAACCTTGATAAAAGATTAATTTTAAAAAATATAGCGTCTCCTCCTGGTGTAGGAACATTTTCTTTGACAACCAATTTAAGCAAAGGAGAAACTTACCTTATTTCAGCTGAGGCTGAGGATGTTGAGGAAAATGAGGATGGTTTAATTGGTATTTCAATTACTTCAGACAAGCCAATTGTTGTTAATTCTGGGTCAGCAAATGGAAGTTTTCACGATGGCGGTGGACGAGATTATGGGATCGATCAAATTGTTGGGGCAGATAAAATAGGTACGGAGTATGTTTTTGTTAAAGGTAATGGATCTTATGGATGGGAAAATGTTTTGATTGTTGCAAATGAGGATGATACAGATATATTCATAAATGGTTCTTCAACTGTAACTCACAAATTGACCAAGGCAGGGGATTACTACCTAATCGAAGGTGCTTATTATAATCTTGGATCTTCAAACAGAACAATGTATGTAAATACCTCAAAAAATGTCTATGCTTGGCAAGGAATAGGACTCGGAAGTGAAGCTAACCAGGGTATGTTTTTTGTGCCGCCATTGTCATGTCAAAGCCAAGGTGAGGTTAATAATATCCCCTTAATAGAATACATAGGGACATCTTATTTTGGAGGATATGTTACAGTGGTAACTAACAGTACTGCCTCCGTTACTTTTTCTGATGCAAATAATTCAGAAAAATCACTAGATGATTTAAGTTTTTCAGGAGGTGTTAATGTAACTGGTCCAGAGGCAATTGATGGTGCGGATTATAAGGCATATATTCTTCAAAATTTAAGAGGTAATGTATCAGTAGTATCCAGTGGAGAGCTATATTGTGCTTATTATAATCAAAATGGAGCCGCAACCTCAGGTGGGTTTTATTCAGGCTTTATCTCTCCTCCAGAGACTGTGATTAGGGCTCCAAACCTATCAGGGGAAAAGTGTCTTCCAAACATTGAATTATTCGGTTCCGGATTAGATGCTTATGACAGCTATACATGGATGTACAATGATGGTAGTGGATTTGTTGATCTTGGAGTAAATACTAACCCTTATCAACCTCTAAATCCTGGTTCTTATAAAATAAAGGCTCAAAAAAGTTGTGGAGGAGTAACCTCATTTGCCTTTTCAGAACCAGCTATTGTTAGCAATTGTCCTGATGATTTTGATGGTGATGGAGTGAATGATAATATTGATCTAGATATTGATAATGATGGCATTTTTAATGAATACGAGTCATCAGGAACATATAATTTAGATGTTTCAGATCTTTCAGACCCTCTAATTTCCCTTCCAGATTCTTCAACAATAAGTGGAGCATTTAGTGTTACTTCAGGATTTACAGGGAATGATAGCGAAATTGAACAAACGGCACAAGGTGATATTGCATCACTGGTTCAAATAGGACCTAATTATGAAAATACCTTAGAATTTGATTTTAACGATAAGGTTAACTTTATGTTCACTCACTCAGTTGTTACAACTCACGACATTATTGAGAATGAAATATTCATCTTATCTACTTCACTTCCTACCCAAAGTCTATCTATTTTAGACCCAGATAATATTTTATTAATTGACACAAACTATGATAATATATATGAATCTGGAGTGAATCTTTATTCAGCAAATGAAATAAGATTTAAGTTTAATCCAAGTCCAAACGGAAATACCCCTTTTGCTTTTTATGGTCAAAACATGGACAATATCAAATTGAAACATATAAATAATAATTCAAGTGAAGTTTCCTTAATTAGATTTAATTTATCATTACATCAATATTCTTTGGATACCGATAACGATGGGGTTCCAGATTCATATGATTTAGATAGTGATAGCGACGGATGTAGCGATGTAATTGAAGCAGGGTATTCAGATACTGATAATCCACCTGATGGTATTTTATCTAATTCACCAGTTTCAGTAAATAGTCTTGGTCAAGTAGCAGGAAATGATGGTTATACTATCCCAAGGGATGGGGATAGTAATGGGGTTTATGATTTTCAAGAAATTGGTCAACCACTTGATTTATCTAATATAACTACTCACCCCCAATCTCAGAGTCTTTGTTTAGGTGAAACTTTAAATATTTTGGCAGAGACAAATGTTCAAAGTACAGTCTTTTCCTGGCAAGTCCATGACGGAAATGATTGGATTGATATTTCAGATAATTCGATTTATCAAAATTCAAATACAAATAATTTACAAATAAACCCAAGCGATTCTAGTTTTAATGGTTTTAGATATAGAGCTAAAATTGCTAATTCAAATTTTTTGTGTAGTCCAATTAGCTCTGATGAGGCAACTTTAAGTATTTTACCCCCTAAAACGTTTACATTATCTGATAATGAAATTATAATTTCTGAAACTGATTCACCGACAACTTTTCAAATGGCTCTTGACAGTGCCCCTTCAGCAGACGTTATGGTCAGCTTTTCTAATCCAGATTTATCAGAAGCTCTTTTTTCTCCTACTTCCATAACTTTTACTCCTGAAAATTGGAATGTTAACCAAGAGATTACTATTACCCCCAAGACTGACGGGTTAATTGATGGAGATCAAGTTTTGGCTTCTCAAATTTCATTTAATTCAATAGATAAGTGTTTTTCAAATATAACTGGAGAGACTGTAACTATTACAGTTCAAGATGTTAATGCAGCTGACTTTAAAATTATCACTATTGACAATTTATCTGATGAAAACGGAGACGAAGCTTCTTTTACTGTTGAGCTTATGTCTCAGCCCTCAGGTATAGTTGAACTTTTTTTAAATTCAAGTGACTTAACAGAGGGAAGCCTAGCTATTGACAGAGTAATTTTCAATCCCTCTAATTGGAATATTCCGCAAATTATATCAGTAGAGGGACTTCCTGATCCTATTCCATTTAAGGATGGAAATATAGATTATAAAATCATTACTGGAAATGTAAGTTCAACAGATGCTGAATATGATATTCTGGATGGAACCACTATTGATGATGTTAACCTTACGAATCAAGATAATGAGGGCCCAGGGATTGAGTTGATTGTAGTAGGTGGAGATCAAAACACAAACGAAAGTGGTAAAAGCTTTAATATCCAATTTAATCTCCTTTCCCAACCAATTGGAGGGGCATCAGTAAATTTTAGTTTACAAATTTCTGGGGATCAAGATGAAGTTTCTTTGTCCTCAAATGAAATGACCATTTTGAATCAAGATTGGAATAAACCCTTTAACAATCAGATTACTATATCAGGGATTGATGACGCTATAATAGATGGAGATATTTTCTTGGTATTAGAAACTGGTGACCCGGTCTCATCAGATGTTACCTATGATTCTCTAGATGAATTTGATGTTGCAGATTTGATTTTTAGAAATTTAGATAATGATCAAGCTGGATTTAGCCTAAGTTCAATTTCAAATAATTTAAGTGAAGATGAAAATATAGCTAATTTCACCGTCAGATTAGATATCGAACCAAATCAGGATGTTTTTTTAGACATAAGTTCAAATGATCCAAGTGAGGTAAAAGTGATTCCTCAATACCAACAACTGAATTTTACTCCAATAAACTGGAATATTCCTCAAACAGTTATTGTAAAGGGGGTTGACGACACTATTATTGACGGGAATCAATTAACCCAAATTTCAGTGGGAGTTAATGAAAATTCTGATCTTAATTTTATCGCAGAACCAAGTCAGAGAGTTGATGTAATTAATATTGATAATGATAACGCTGAGATAATCTTAACACTATTAGATCCACTGACAAGTGAGGATGGAGATAAAGGCAATTTTAGTGTCAAATTAGGTGCTCCTCCAACTTCAGAGGTTCAAATAGATTTTTCAAGTTCAAATATTGATGAAGGAGTTGTAAGTCAAACATTAACCTTCAGCTCTTTGAATTGGAATCAACCACAAAAGGTTTAAGTAACTGGAGTAGATGAATTAATACCTATAGCAGATGGAGCTGTAGACTTTCAGATTTATATTTCATCTATTCTCTCCATTGATCAATACTATAATCAATTAAACCCATCTGATATAGATCCATTAAATTTTATAAATCAAGATAATGATTTCGCCTCTGTAATTATAAATCTCCTTGAAAATGATTTTAAAACTAGTGAGTCAGGAGATCAAGTCAAAATTGAATTTTCTCTTAATACAAAACCAACAGAAGATGCATCAGTAACAATTCCAATCTCATTATTCGAAAATGAGGATGAAATTGAACTACTCCAAAATGAAATAATTATTGAAAATCAAAATTGGGATAAACCCGAATTAAATCAAATTATACTTACAGGATTGGATGATTTCTTCTTAGATGGAGATAAAGAAATAAACTTCATAACAGGAGACCCAAAGTCTAGTGACCTTAATTATGATAGTTTAAATGGTACTTCGGTGGCAAATTTAATTTTGCAAAATCAAGATAATGATTTCGCTGGTTTAGTCTTATCTGGGGATATTGAACCCCTTGGACCAATTCAAGATGTGTCTGATATTTCATCATATGAGTTGACTAGAGCCACTTCAGAATCAGGCACCACTGTAACCTTTAAAGTAAGATTAACTGTTCAGCCCACCTCAGAGGTTACCTTTTTTATAACATCAGGAGATATATCTGAGATAGGAGTTTTAAATAATCAGATATCCTTTACCCATGAAAATTGGAATATAGATCAAGAAATTACTATTTACGGTGTTGATGATATTTTATATGATGGAGACATAACAACAAACATATTTTTATCAGTAGATGCCTTTACCTCAGACACCAATTATAAAAAAACAGAAAATATCATTATCCAAGCAACCAATTTGGAGAATGATATTGATGCAGATGGAGATGGCCTTCACCATTCCTATGATAACTGTCCTGATGTATTTAATCCTAATCAGGAGGACCTAGATCTTGATGGAGTTGGTGATTTTTGTGATCAAGATATAGATGGAGATGGAGTAACAAATCAACAGGAAGAAATTGATCAAACTGACCCTTATGAGAATTGTGATTTTCTACAAAGCAGTATCAGTCTAAATATTACTTCTCCAATGGATTGTGACAACGATGGGGTAACAGATGAAATAGATTTAGATGATGATAATGATGGAATACTAGATATTTTGGAAACAGATGCTGATTTCGATCAAAATGGAAAGGTTAACAGATTAGATTTAGATAGCGACGGTGATGGTTGTAATGATGTTATCGAAGCCGGGTTTCTTGATCCTGATAGTGATGGCTTATTAGGAACAAGCCCTGTGTCAGTAGATGAATTTGGTAGAGTGATTTCTGCTGAAGGATATTTGTCACCTTTTGATTTAAATCAATCAGGAGAATTCGATTTTCTTGAAGTTCCCCAAACCATCAAAATTACTATGCAGCCTCCTCCTTTAATGGTTGTATTTGTTGGTAAGGATATGAGCATAAATATGGACATAGATTCAGAGGATAATGAATTAACCATTCAATGGCAAATTTTACAACCTGAGACCAACTCCTCTTGGGTCGATTTGCAAGATTCAGATATGTTTAATGGAGTAAAAACTAAATCGCTTAAACTAATAAATCCTACTGAAACAACAGTGAGTTGGAAATTTCGCGCTAAAATAAGTTCTAATGCCTATAAATGTGGGCCTCTAATAATTTCTCAAGAGACCAGTTTTGATTATCAACCTTTGGAAATTCCTAATGCCTTTTCCCCAAATAATGATGGAGTTAATGAAAAACTTATAATTACAGGGCTTGGAAAATTCCCTCAGCACAAATTCACGATTTACTCAAGGTGGGAAACGGTAGTTATTCAAGAGGCACCCTACAAAAACGATTGGGGAGGAGAACAAAGATTAGGTTTTCCAAAAAATGATGGAGGAGATCTTCCAGAGGGCACTTATTTTTATATATTGGACCTAGGAAATGGCCAGCTCCCTTTTAAAGGATTCATTTATTTAAAACGTTAATCTTATATCTCAACTAATTTTTCTGTGAAAAAAAATCTTTGGAAAATTTTCACCATACTATGGGCTTCAATCATTATTTATTTAAGTTTTTTCACTGGCCATCAATCAGAGTCATCTAAGTTTTTTGAACATCAGGACAAAGCAGGGCATGTGATTTTTTACGCGATTTTCACTTATGGACTGATTAAGGTATATAGGCAGGAGATTGTTTTACAACAACCCTCAGTTATCGCCTCAATAGTTAGCTTTATTTTTGGAATTGTTATTGAGTTTATCCAGCATTATATTACAATCGATCGAGTGGGATCAATTATGGATGTCTTGGCCAACGGCTTTGGAATCATGCTTATTTTACTACTTCTTAAGAGGTATCCAAAATTATTCTCAATTAAGCCATAACTTTGAATCTATGCAACTCAATTTTCACAAGGTATTGCTCAAAAAAAAATTCCCCTTAGCTATAAGTCGTGGGGTCAAAGGGGATTCCTCTAACTTATTTCTTTCTTATGAAAAGGACGGTGTTACTGGCTGGGGGGAGGCTGCCCCTGGAAAAAATGAAAATGCAGGGTCAGTTGAAGAAATTGAATCACAGTTGAATATTTTGATAGCTAAGGGAATAGAAAACAATACAGTTGAAGAGATTAATAGAATAGCTAGAGAACTGATGATTGCTCCATGTGCTACTGCAGCTTTAGATATTGCAATTTGGGATTGGAAGGCCAAAAAAAAAGGGTTACCCTTACAACGATTATTAAATTTTCCTCCTCCCTCAGTGCCAACCTCTATAACCCTTGGCATCAACCCTGCTGATGTTGTTAAAGATAGAATTCCACTTATGCTAGAAGGAAAAACTATTAAATTATTAAAAGTAAAATTGGGATCTCCTATGGGAATTGAAGCAGATCAAGAAATGTTTTCACAGGTTATTGAAAGTACCCAAAAATATAATATTAAGATCCGAGTCGACGCTAATGGAGGTTGGAGCACATCTGATGCAATTTATATGATGAAATGGCTCGCAGATCTGGGTGTAGAGCACATTGAACAACCCATTGAGGAGGGTAAAGAAGAAGATTTGAAATATCTTTTCCATAATAGGCCTTTGCCAATATATATTGATGAATCGTGTCGATATGCTGAGGATGTTACGAAATGGGCTAAATATATAGATGGCGTTAACATGAAATTAATGAAATGTGGAGGAATAACCGAAGCTTTAAATATCATTCATGAGGCTAAAAGACATAAACTTAAGACCATGATTGGATGTATGAGTGAATCTTCTGTTTCCATTGCAGCAGCTGCATCAATTTCTGGAGTTATTGACCATATTGATCTTGATTCACATTATAATCTTAATCCGGATCCATCCTCTGGTGTAAAAATGATAAATGGGGTAACAATACCTAATTTTGTCCCTGGGCATGGGGCATTCTTAAAACCTATGTATTATGCTTAAAAAAAACCAAAAAGTAGCGATTTACATGCAAGGGTTTCTCCATAGTGATTTTGGGAAAATGGGTTTAGGGATTATAAGGTATTTAGAAAATCCAATCGTTGGGGTAATTGATACTGAAAATGCAGGAAGTAATATTAATATTGAACATGAAATAGATAGAGATATACCTATTTTTTCCAGTTTAGAGGAGGTTTTAAAAAAAGGGGCAGAAGTATTGGTTTTAGGGATTGCCCCTTCAGGTGGAAAAATTCCAAAAGATTGGCTGCCAATAATCAAAGATGCCATCAATAAGGGAATAAGTATTATCAATGGGTTACATGATACTTTAGGTGACCGTTTTAATAAAAAAATAAAAAACAGGGAAAATCAGTGGATTTGGGATGTTAGAGTACCTAAAATTAGTTGCGAAATAGCCACAGCAAAAGCATCAAAACTAACTAATAAAAGAGTTTTAATGATAGGAACAGATATGGCTTGTGGAAAAATGACTGCTGGATTAGAGATATATCAATGGGCAAAAAATAATAATATCAATTCAGGGTTTGTAGCCACAGGTCAAATTGGAATTACTTTAATGGGAGAGGGAATCCCATTAGATGCAATCAAAGTCGATAATGCTTGTGGAGCAGTAGAGCAAATTGTATTGAATCATAGCGATAAATCTCTTGTAATTATTGAGGGACAAGGATCGCTTTTACACCCAGGTAGTACAGCCACTCTCCCTTTAATGAGAGGCAGCTGTCCAACCCACATGATTTTATGTCACCGTGCAGATAAATATACTTTGAGAAATCTTGAAATGATTAAAATACCTCAGCTTAGAGACTTTATAGCGTTAAATGAATCAATAGCTTCTGCTTGTGGAACCTATGGAAGCCCAAAAGTTATTGGAATTGCATTAAATACATCAAAACTTTCTAAATCAGATTCTTTAAAATATATTCAGAATTTGGAAAAGCATTCAGGATTACCTGTTACAGACGTAATTAGGTTTGGAGTTAATAAAATAGTTCAGAAACTTATCTGATTTACTTACAATGGTAATCAGCGGCCTTTGTTGCAATTTGATTATTTGGCTTAACATTTACTTTATAACCAAGCGAGTTTGCCCAACCTTTGGTAGCTGAGATTAACTTACTAGATTTGAAATTTTCATTACTATTATAATCCATATCTATTTCCACTTTGACACTTATCTGGTTTGTTAGCCACTCTGCAACATCAATACTCATTTCAGCTTCTTTCCACAAACGTGACCACATATCTTTCAATAAGACTTCATTTTTTTTACTTAGAATATAGTGCACTCCTCGACTACCGTATCGGTAAGCGATGACAGTCGCATATCTTGTTTTTTTTCCAACATTTTGAGAATCGGAACCAATATGAATCTGAACATTTGGATAATCTTTCAGAATTTTTAATGTGTGTGCAATTGGGTCAATGCGTTCTCCTTTTATGTTTTTAAATAGTCTCATAAAAAACCCTAATATAGCTAAGCTGTATAAAAAAATGGTTTTATTTTTGGATAAGCTTATGTTTTACGAGATAATCTTTAATATTTATAACACAGGAATCTTAATCTTTTGGTTGTTGCTTTTAGTATTTCCAAAAAGCAAAACAACTCAAAAGATTACTAATTACCCATGGATACCCCTTGTAATTGCTTTTGGATATATCTTTTTTTTAAGTACTTCAGAGGAAGCTTTTTCTGCTGATTTTTCTTCTCTTTCTGGTTTGACAGAGATGTTTCAAAATGCAAATCCACGAGGAGTTGCAGCAGGATGGCTTCATTATTTAGCTTTTGATTTTTGGGTAGGTTGTTGGATCTTAAAAGACAGCCAGAAAAAGGGTATAAAACATATTTTTATTATTTTGCCAATGCTTTTTACATTCATGCTTGGTCCAACAGGAATATTAATTTATACATTAATACTTTTATTTCATAAAAAACTAATTCAAAATTAATATTGACAACATCATTCTTATTATTTTCTCTAGCAATTGCAGTCGGATTTGGAGCACTAGGCTCTTTTATTGCCAGTAAAAAAGGGCGAACCGAGAGGTTTGGATTTATTATTGGATTTCTATTTGGGTTTTTTGGTACCATAGGATTGCTTTTAATGAAAGACCAATCAAAAAATGATCAATCCCAAAATCGATTAAAATAACTTATCCCAAAGAATCAAACCAAATTTAACGCTCAACCCTAAAGTAAAGGGATATAATGCGAATAGCCAGATATAATCAAATGTAGATAATGATGCACCATTATTAATTGAATTTAAAAAGTCGTACCAAGTTTTGATACCGATTTTAGCCGCGATAATATTGGCAATTATGGCACTTATTAAAATTATAACACCTATAAAGAAGTATTTAATCATTTCCTAACCTAACCTTTTGTATTTTGTCAGCGTGAATTTAATAAAGCTATTAAAAATTTTACTTTTTATATTATCTGCAGCCTCTTTTTATGTTGTATATCTAATGTATACAAAACTTTCGTTTATTGATTTTCCATATTTTTACGGCGGTTTGGTACTATTGTTAATCGCTGTTTTTATAAAAACAAAAAGTTAGCTTCTTACTCTTTCACCAAGATATAAGTTGCACGTACCCCAGTAGCAAGATTCCATTGATTTGATGCAGTCATATTCCCATATTCGTCATATACTCTTACTTCGGCGGTATTAGGACCAGACTCTCCTTGATTCAGTGCAACGAAATCAATCTTATTAAAACCATTAACTAATTCTAAACTTAAGCCTTTAAAACGCTCCATTAATAGTACGTTTGGCAAAACAACTTTATCATTGTGGAGAATTTTAACTCGGTCACCATCGGGATATTCGTGATCTCTGAAAATAATCCTCGCCTTACCACCATTAATTCTATAGTCTCCCATATACTGGTTGGATTTGTATTTATTTGGGTCTTTGTTTTGCTCAACACTTTTTCCATTTAACTTCGACAAGTAATAATCTCCAGGGTCCAAAAACTTTTCTGGATTCTCCATAATTATATTCTCTCCTTCATCAAAGTTAGGGTCGGTCATATCAATTGGAGCCTTTTTCAAAAAATCTTTTTGGAGGTATTGACTTTCCTTAGGCTGCCTATACAGTGGGATTCTGTTTTCATTTACATCATTTGGAAATTTAAATGAAGGATTATTATTTTCAATTTGTCCTGATAGGTTATTAGTAATTAATATTAAAGAAAAGCACTTTGCTAAATAACTTAGGAGTTTAAATTTTTTAAAGAAATAAAAATCGCGTTTAAAGAACATTAATTTTAAATTAGTTATACAAACCTATTTCAAAAATGTTAAAACAAATCGTGGTTTAACATTATTTTTAATATAAATGATTACTTTGTTTTAATATTATTAGACTATGGAATTAGCGATAATCGATTGGGTAATTATAATAAGTTTTTTTTCAATTTCATTAATTATTGGAATTTGGGTTTCAAAAAGAGCCGGCTCTTCAAGTGGAGAGTTTTTTTTATCTGGGCGTAATATGCCTTGGTGGTTATTAGGGATATCTATGGTAGCAACCACTTTTTCAACAGATACACCTAACCTTGTTACTGACATTGTCCGAACAAATGGGGTTTCGGGAAATTGGGTCTGGTGGGCATTCTTGATTACAGGACTACTTACTGTTTTTGTTTACGCAAAATTATGGCGTAAATCTAATGTTAAAACAGATATTGAATTTTATGAGTTTCGTTATGGTGGATCACCAGCAAGTTTTCTGAGAAAATTTAGAGCCTTGTATTTAGGTGTAATATTTAATGTTATTATCATGTCTTCTGTCACCCTTGCTGCTATTAAAATTGGAGGTATCATGTTAGGGTTGGAGCCTTGGCAAACTGTAATAAGCGCTGGTCTTATTACTGTTATATTTAGTACTCTTGGTGGATTTCGTGGCGTAGTTTATACTGATTTTATTTTATTTTTTGTTGCTATGGCGGGATCAATAGGTGCTGCATATTATCTAGTGAATCTTCCAGAAGTAGGTGGAATTTCAGCATTATTAAGCCATGAGAATGTAAATGATAAACTTTCTATATTACCTGATTTTACAGATACACGTTCTTTAATAACACTTCTAATTATTCCTCTTGCTGTTCAATGGTG